>Ga0325411_1000843_pt1 | contig 33023 bp, 25 predicted proteins | sample PopdelMetagenome_13_FD_206181 | JGI IMG/M metagenome (GOLD analysis project Ga0325411, IMG submission 206181) | Populus deltoides microbial communities from Bellville, Georgia, United States - Xylem-PdIQD-R4 | ecosystem: Host-associated > Plants > Phyllosphere > Stem > Wood/Secondary xylem...
TTCTCTTTTCTTTCTCTCAGGACAACGAATGATATAAACCGAGAAGATGTTGATGATATATATAACCGAGCAGCTGTTGATTTGGTTGGGTTGCAGAGAGAGAAAAGGAGAGAACTACTCCATCCGTCGTGGTGCTGCTGTCATTTGCTCGCTGTAGAATTAAAATAATAATAATAATACAAAGTAGGTGAAATTTACTTGATTGTTAGAATTAAAATACAATACTACTTTCTTAATATTATAAAGTAAGAACTCATTCAAAGTGAGAAATTTAAATAAAAATAAAAATAAAAACAAAATTTAAATATGTTGGAATTCAAAATAAAAATATATCCATGCAATTATTTACTTATTTCTCCTATTAGAATTAAGATAAACCAATCATGAAAAATAATTCAATTAGTCAGATTTTATATTTGCTTCTCAATGATTATGAGTTTGAGTCCTCTCAGAGCTACTGGAGACTTTTATTATTATCATCTTTAGGATCCGTGAGATTAGTTGAAATATATGGAAGTTAGTCCAAATATTTATATTAATAATAATAAAAAATAAATTCATAAAGATAGTAGGAAAAAAAGATAAATGGATGCAACTTATTAAAATGCGTGAGATTTATTAAAGCTTTGAGATCTCGGCGAGCATGAACTATAACTTCATGGTAAGAAAAATCTATGGTAAGAAAAATATGATTTGTTGGGCTATTCAATGCTCTGCCCTTTCAATCCTTTATGTGGTGTGGATGGAGTTCATGTGCTCAGGATTTTGAATAATATAGCAGTTTCCGATAACTAAATAAAATTTATGCTTGAATTTCATATAAATAAAATTGCTAAGATTATTTATGAATTTGTTTTTTTAAATTGTAGCTCGAAGTCTTTTGTTATGTCCTTCACCATTGTTTTTTTGCCCCCTAAAAATTAATCAAAATTTATTATATCTGAATAAATACTATTATATTTAAGATTTTATTCTATTAAATACCAATCAATTTCACATTTTATTTTCGAATGAGACCCTTGCCTTTTTTTTTAATGATATTGGCAGTTATTTTGTTAACTATTCTATGTGAGCTTGCTTATAAAATGGTTTTATACTTTTGGTCATGAATATTATGTAGAAATAAAGTGAAAATATTATAGTTATCACCATAGTTTTTAGACCCGGCCCGGTCCAAGGCCTGGATTCCGGGTTTTGACAGGGTCACAGGATCAATTCTTTTTTTAAAAAAAATCAAAACGAAGTTGTTTTAGTAAAAAAAAAAAAAAAACAAAAGTCAACGGGTTGCAACCAGGTTTTTAACTGGGTCTTACCGGATCACACCAGGTTTTTTCTTTCCCTGTTTTATTTTCAATCCGGCCCAATTTTAGTCCCGGATCGATCCAGGTTTCAAAACTATGGTTATCACAATTATTTTTGGTTGAATTTCTTTCATATTTTGGTCAATAAACTATGCCACTTTATATATATATAAGTTTCAAAAAGTTTCTCATAGCAACGCATGAGTGGGGTATCTTTCTTTTATTTTCTAATATATTCATGTGAAAAATAATAAAATATTTTTTTCATATTTTTATCAAAACTTGCATTTATGGTTTTGATAAATTATTGTTTAAAAAATAATTATTCTGGTAAAGTCAAATGCCAAAAAAAAAGGCACATTAGTTAGGTAATAAGGTTGATTCTAATTGTATACAATTTTTTTCAAATGAAGAATCATGAAAAAAAAAATGGAAACAAATATATTAATTAAAAAAAAAGGAATCATACTAGAAATGTTGTTTTTCAATGGAGTTGAAATAATTATTTTTTTACAAGACATAATTTTATTGTTATGTGGTTAAATTTTTTTTAAAAAAAAAATACTTTGTCAAATATCTTAATATTTTGTTTTATCTTAATTTACTATCTTAATTTTTTTTATCCTGGATTTCCGGGTCAATCTACGCGTACCTCAACTAATTTCACAGGTCTTGAAGTTAACGACCATCTAAACCTCTAGTGATTATCATATTAGCAACCACAGAACTCGAATTTAAGACCACGGGACTATTTCAATTTTTAGTTAGCCTCATAATTGTTTTTAGTGTATATAATTTTTAATTTATTTTATTATATATATATATATATGTATTATCTTCTTGATTTATAATTTTTTTTTGTTTTACTGTGAAAAGAGAGTTACCACTGGTTTTTTTTTTCTTTTTGTGCGTTGAAAAAGTAATTTGAATCCAATCCAATCCATGATGAATCACGGATACATGACTAGTTTATTCTATTCAAAGAAATTGCGAAACCCAGTGACTGCCCGAATTATACACACACCATTTTTTTTATGTTGGTGACGACGACTTTCTACTGGGGTGCATGGTCAACGGGGCAACTAGGCATTGTTATTGACAAAATTAAGTTTATTTTTTTTATTTTATTTTTTTTATAAAAATGACAGATATAATTTTATTCAAAAGTATAATCTAATGCCTCTGGCGGGTTTGGCTTGGATGATAAATATATTAGGTTGGAATCCTGTCATAGTTTATTTATTTTTTTAATTACAGATGGCATTTTCACATAATTAATTTCTTCTATAAAGATATATTAATTTTTAAAGCTAATCCATGTGTACACGGTAATCTAATATCTTTTCGGCATGAATTGATATGATATTGATTTACCCAACTACTTGAGAACTAAACTGTATTTTAAAAAAATTAAAAATATTTTTTTTAAAATAAAAAATTTTTTGTCATCAGATCATTTTGATGTACTGATATCAAAAATAATTTTTAAAAAATAAAAATTTTATTTTAATATATTTTTAAGCGAAAAACACTTTAACCTATCATCGCTATCACAGTTTCAAATAAACTCTTAGAGTTTAGCCTAGGTTAATTTTTTTTCCAACTCATTTTTTAAAATAATTTAATGAGTTATTATATGTCGAAATAAAATGAGATTTAATTGGATAAATTCCAATAATTTTTTTTTAGTTTTGTTTAAAAATATTGTAGTTTTCTTACAAATATATTTTAAAATAATACCATTTAAGCTTTTCATATATAAAAATCAAAATAATATCATTTTAAAATAAATATAAATTAAAGTAATATGACAATTAATCATGTGTTAATGCCAACATGACACGACCTTTTGGAGTCAACCGAACCAGAAATGTAATTCACGCGCTCGTACCATACGCTTGCTTGTCTTTATATTCTACCAATCACTTGACGTTGATGGATACTGTGTTTCCCGAGCCCCACCGATTACTGACCGTTCACAAACGCTATAGTTTTTGTTTCCTGTGTGTTTCTTAAGGATATATTTATTTTGAAAAATATTTAATTAATAATTTTAATATTTCTCGATAATTTTAGTGCTTGGATAATTTTAATATAAATTAATACTTTTAACAGTCAACACAATGAAGAACCTCCAAAACCGAAATCATGCCCGACTAAAATCCAAAAACGGGGTGGTTGAGAGGGTTTGAGGCTGACGGGTGGTGGGGACCGGAAGCATAAAAAATTGCACCGGTGGTGCTGAGGCGGACAGAACAATGGTAGGTAGGAAGGGAGGTAGGTGAGCCTGAAAACTGGCTTGTATATTAGAAGAAAAAAAAAAAAGAACAAAAAAAGGGAGTGGTTTATTTTGGTTGGAAAAAGGAGAAAAGCTGGTGTGTTTTTAAATTGGGAATATTGTCAAATTTAATAAATAGGAAAAAATAAATGAAAAATAAAATTTAGGTAAGGTGGTAGTGTAAGTTTATCGAATGATTGAATTTTATTTTTTTTAATTTTATTCTTGAGACAGCATTTATTATGATTAAAAAAAATAGTGCAATAATTGATGGAAATGAAAGCACGTTGATCCATATTTTTCATAACCTGGCAGGACTGCAGGAGGCTTTAAAAAAAAACCAGGGAGAGAAAAAATTAGATGAACTGATTCTTCTTTCATAAATCATCCATCCGCCAACCTATTTTCCAGTTCCTAGGATAATAGTAATTGACAAAAGCTCTCAATTAAATAATTGCCTTGCCAACAACTTAATATTATAATTAAATAAAAAAATCTTAAAAAAAGTATTTTATTGCTAGTTCAATTTTGATCCTCTTACGTTAGACTTTCAAGCTCAATGTTTTTCATTCTTTACGCTTCAATTATTATTATTATTATCCTTAATAATTATGTTTTCATGGTTTTATCTATTGAGATATGTTTTGATATGCATGCTATCATACACACACACACACACTATGATACAGATTATTCTTACATCATATTAAAGATTACTATTATAAAATAGAGTTACAGGTTATTGTTAAATTTTTTTTTGAAAGAATAAGGACTAACATTTACAAAAAAAAAAGAATTTTTTTTTCATTTGCACGGTTTGAGAGGCATTTTTGTAGAAATTTAGAGAAGAATAATCTCTCGATCATAAATTTACTGATGGCAAAGTACAAGTATATATAGGCTAGAATCAGTTCCTAACATGACAGTTATTAAATTTGATTATGTCCTTGGATATGAAGGAAATAAATAATAATTACATGATAATCTAAAATAAAAAATAGACATAACATATAGGAAATATAATAACTACATGATCTTGTATATTGTCTCTTGATACTGCAGTATCTGCTCCATTAATCTTCAGTATCTGCAATATCTGCAAGGATCTATAATTTATACTGTAATCTTCAAGACTCCCTCTCAAGCTGGATCTAGTGGATTAACTGATCCAAGATTGCTGAGCAAACGATGAAACTGACCAGATGGAAGGATTTTGGTAAATACATCAGCAAGTTGATCATGGGTGCGCACATAGAATGTCTGAAAAAGTTTAGCTTGAACCCGCTGATGAATGTAATGGCAATCTACTTCGAGATGTTTTGTGCGTTCATGAAACACCGGATTAGAGGCAATATGCATGGCAGCTTGATTGTCACAAAATAAGAGCATAGGTGTATGAAAGACAAAACCGAGATCTACAAGTAGATGTTTAAGCCAAATTAATTCACATGAAGCAGATGTCATTGCGTGATATTCAGCTTCAGCACTTGAACGCGCGACCACTTGTTGTTTTTTGCTCTTCCAATACACTAAATTACCTCCAATAAACATGCAATATCCAGTGATAGAACGTCTATCTAATGCATTTCCTGCTCAATCAGAATCTGTGTATCCTGTAATATCTGTATGTCCATTACGTGTCAAAATAATGCCTCGACCAATAGTTCCTTTTAAGTATCGCAGAATACACTTCATCATATCAAGATGTTGAGCTGTAGAAGCATGCATATATTGGCTCAATAAGCTAACAACAAATGTAATGTCTGGTCTAGTGATTGTCAAGTAAATCAATTTTCCAACAATCCTTTAATAAGCAGTGAATGTTGAGAGAGGTTTGCCTGATGAATCCAACCGCAACTTGTTGTCCAGAAGAGTAATAGCTGGCTTGGTATGCAGCATTTTAGCATCCTGTAGCATGTCTAGGATATACTTCTGTTGGTTAAGAAACACACCCTTGTTGGAAGTAGCCATTTCTATCCCCAAGAAATACTTTAGCTTCCCAAGATCTTTAATAAAGAATTGCCGCTGTAGATCGACCTTTAATTTTGCAACAAATGTTTCATTACTTCACGTGATAATTAAGTCATTTATATATATAAGCACAATCAACTTGTCCGCAGAATTATGTTGAATAAACAGTAAAGAGTCAACATTATTTCTTATGAAACCATGTGTCTGTAAAACAAAACTTAATTTGGCATGCCATGCTCGTGGGCTCTGTTTCAACCCATAGATGGATTTGTGAAGTTTACAGACCAGGTTAGGAGAGTGACAATCAACTTGTCCGCAGAATTATGTTACATAAACAGTAAAGAGTCAATATTATTTCTTATGAAACCATGTGTCTGTAAAACAAAACTTAATTTGGCATGCCATGCTCGTGGGCTCTGTTTCAATCCATAGATGGATTTGTGAAGTTTGCAGACCAGGTTAGGAGAGTGACTTTGTGGATGTCCTAGAGGTAGCTTCCTGAATACTTCCTCTTCAAGTTCTCCATGCAGGAATGCATTGCGTACATCCATTTGATACAATGACGAACCTTGATTAATTACCACAGATAACAAGACACGGATAATAGTCATTTTCATAAATGGAGCAAAGGTTTCCTTGTAGTCGATTCCAAATTTCTGTGAGACCCTTTAAGCTACAAGTCGGGCTTTATACCTTTCAATTGTTCCATCTGAGTTGAATTTTATCTTGAAAATCCAAGGGCAACCAACTACATGTTTACCTGCAAGAAGAAGCATGATGCTCCATGTCTTATTATCAACAAGTGCACTCAATTCTTCTATCATAGTCTGCTGCCATTCAGCTTGGGATTGAGCTTCTTAAAATGACTTGGGTTCATGTTCTTTAGAGATAGAGGTGAGGAAGGCTCGGTGATCTGAGGACAATTTATCATATGACAGAACTTTAGAGACTGGATGCTTGACAATATATGTTACATACTCTTGTAATCTAAGAAGAGGCTGACGTGTTTTGTGATACATTCTTCTAAGAACTTCATCACTTTGAATAGCAGGGGCTTTTATACTAGGATGAAGAACATCAAGTGCCAGACATGCACCCAAAAGATTCGCAGCACTGGTGGAAGGAGATTGATCAACAACGGGCTGAACTCTAATATCTGGAACTTCAGGAACCTGTTGCGGCAGAGAACATACATTTTGATCATAATAACTGGAAGTAGGCAACGAAAACAAGTTAAAATCATCGTCTTCTTGACCTGTGGCAGGGTAATATAAAGTATCTTTAGAAAATCTAACATCTCTTGAAACGTTCATTTTCTTTGGTGAGGGATTATAACATCTGTATCCTTTTTGTGTTTGAGAATACCCCAAGAAAATGCATTTGATAGCTCTGGAATCAAGCTTGTCCCGTTTTGATGAGGGTAAGTGCACAAAACATGAACATCCAAATACCTTTAGATGTGCCTGTTGCGATGTCATGGTCGCACAAATTAATTACCCTAGCTTAAAACACAACGCACAAGATAGTATAGAGCAAGCAAGGGGTTGATCCCACGAGAAAGGTTCAAGTCAGATTTTTTATGCTAGATGATATGCAAAAAAAAATTTTGGGAGGGGTTTGGACGTTATCTAGGCTAAAGCAAAAGAAAATAGAAAACTATCAAGTGAAATTAAATAAAATCAGAAAATTATCAAGAGAACAAACCTTGGTCGCAAGCACATATCCACTACAAAAATCAGAACTGATCATGGAAACGAAACATCAATTTATATTCTGAAAATTTATCTCTTCTTAACATTGGTTAGTTAACGGATTCGTCGTATAACTAACCCTAACCATCAAACAACCATAGTGTCCGCACTAGTAATTTAATTCAATGGCAGCCTTAAGAACTAGATAAGTTGATTAGTCAAGAAAACATAACTGTCTGTAGTCTATGTTTGATTTGATTGAATGTTCTCCCTAAGATTAATAACATAGATCCACCATAATATTAAACTCAATTGCTTCACAAGTTCATATACCACAACTCCGGTTTTGATATCAAACTTAGCAATAGATTGTCTACGATAATAACTTAGAGTCCGCTATGGCAATTAAAATAAACAATCATAGGAAAAATAAGCATAAAAGAACAAACATATTGATCATATAAAGTGAAAAGAAAAGGTAAAATAAATCTCACAGTTCTTGAAATTTGAAGGTTTTCATGTCCTTGCAACTAAGAAAAAGAGTTTAGCCTTGCATGTTTGTTGAACAACTAATCAAAAAGGAGGAATGCATGATTTCAGGTTTTTTAAAGGAGGGAGGGTATTTTTCTCCTCTTGGCTGGTTGCGCCCTTCTCTTTTCTCATTCTTTTTATATCCCAGGAAACCCTAGTCTCTATTTTACAAAATAGTCCTCCCTTAAGTAGACAATTTACATTTAAGTAGTTCAATAACTATTTTCCTAAAAAAGGTGAAATAGCCTTGCATGAAATCTTTAAGCTTTGACTTAGAGGAGCTAAATTGCTGAAATAAAAACTTGGATGTCGGTTTAGATGCTTCGGAACGTAATTTGAACTTGTTTCTTCACGAAACTTGTTTGCTAGCAGAATTTAGTTGTCATTTTTGAAAAATCATATCTCCCTCATATGACATCTTTTTTGGCTAAAATTTGAAGCGTGAATAGGTCTTTGAGTCAGGAATCCAAAACAATTGAGTTTGCATCAATTGGACTTTTGTAGCTCCAGATATTCAAGTCGGAATGGTCGAAGGTCAACACTAGTAAATTGCAAGATTTGACTTTGAAGGCTGCGATTTCCATGCTCTTCCTTGTTTTATTTTCTTGCCTTAGATGTCCAGAAATGTATGGATGTTAGCTTTTTTAATGCCACTGGAATTGCTTCATTTCGACTCTAGAGCTCACGTTCTGCACAAAACATCGACTGTAGGTAAAATCTGTCAATTACCTCTAATTTACTCCTTTTTGCATCTTTCATCCAAAAGTGCCTTCAAAACATAAAATAAAGAATATCAAGGCATTATATATATAAAACATAAGCAAAACACTAGTTAAATATGGGTGAAACTATCAAATAATATGGTTGCATTAGTGCCAATTTGGGACTTGTAACCTGCAAAACTTTAAAAGGAAATTTAAAATTCAGCATGCGGCTGAGTAAGCGGTTTATGAGATAGACAACCGTAAGAACATCATATGACCAAAACCCCTGTGGAATGTGTATTTGTAACCTTATAGCATGAGTTTTTTCAAGCAGATCATGATTTTTCCGTTTAGAGACTCTATTTTGTTGTGGTGTACCAACACAATTAGTCTGATGCAATATGCCATTTGACGCGGAACAATAAATAATAAGAATTAAAGCAAGAAAAGAAATAAGCTTTTTAGAAAAGAAGCTGAGAAGTGAAACCAAAGAAAGAGAAGAATGGGGATTAGAGATATGCAAAGTCTACAAATTTTTCATTAATCATCAAAAACTGCTCAACATTTAGAAATGTAGGATATAAATACTAAAACCCTAACTAGAACAAGCGATTGAGCTTATGGCCTACTAAATAAAATACCCAACAATAATTAAATCAAACCCACCAAATAAACCTAAATTAATAAACTTTAACTAAAAGTTCATATAAATTAAACCCAAAAACATAAGCTAAAGCCCAATCTCTCAATTGTTTGGGCTATCCTCCATCGTCTATGATCATACGCGTGCATAAATAATATTCCGGGTTCGGTGTCCCCACCAATTCTCCTAGGGTTGGAAGAACTCGACCCCGTCGAGTATAAGTCAAGGCAACTTCGATAACGCTTTCAAAGATAAAGAGTAAGCTGTTATGATATCTCTCTGATAATCCAAGTATAGTTTGAATCTGGTCGTCGAGCCCATATACTGGGATTTGCTGAAGTTCACCTTCCTTGATAAAAACAACTTGTGCATTCAAAATAGCATTAATATGTTCCTTTTGTGCCAAAGATAAGGATAATGAGGCAATGGTTTAAAAAAGAGCATCAGGGATAAGTTGTTGTGTTTTATATATAACAAAGTTCTTCATGTCAAAAGTAGAGCTAATATCAAAGTTTAATAGCAATTTAATGACATAAATATTTGATTCAATCATTTGCAACACTGTGAATGGTCTAGCACTACTTATTTGCAATTTATGGTCGGTTTCCAAAGGACATCGTTCAGGTCTAATCTGTATCATGAAATAATCTGCAACATTAAGTGTATCATGATACTTAAGTAAATCAACTTTAAATTTGTATTGTTCATTACTTGCTTGAATTTGTTTCATAATCTCAACATGCAAATTATGAACTCTACATGCTAATGACTCAGCTGACTTAGACATCCTATCGTAAAGAGATATATAAAGATGTTCTATAGGCTTCTTAGGTATGGTATGGACACAACTAAATAAACTAGGATTATTTCATCTTCCTCATCATGTGCATGAGGTAAAGGGTTAGGAAGCTCAACATGTTGCACTAAACCTATTATGTGTTGGACACCAAGCATGTGGGGTAAGGAACCAAATAGTTTAGGAGGACTAATATCATGAAACTCTTCTAAGACCATACTTATCTCTTTAGGCGATTCCACTAAAGAGTTCCCTAAAACTTCCTCTGCCATTAAAACAGACATATCAGACTCTTTTTTAACCTCATTCTCAAGCTCACGTGGATTCATTGTGTTAAGTCCCTTTTTTTGCACATCCTCGTCATTTAGGTCACTAAAATCCTCAAGATTAGGCTCATACACTTCAACACTACAACCTATATCCTTATATTTTTGGATGACTAAAGGTTTAGAGGTGCAATCTAAAGAGATATGACCAAAACCTAGACAATTAGTACACTTAACCCTTGAACTCACCTTAGACACTTCATTGACAACTTGTTTGCCCTTATCTTTCTTATAAAGTTGGGCACTACTATGATTAGGTTTGTGAGGTGGAACACCTAATAAAGAATCACTACTTATGAATTGGGATCTAGTAGGGATATTATAAGAGTCCTGACGATTCTTCCACTGATTCTTTGTGACCAACTTGTAGTTTTGAACTAAGGTATAAGCTTGGTCAAGGGTACATACACCTTGAAATACAACTTCTCTTCTAAGATCATCATCCAAACCTTTACAAAATCTACGCAAAGTCTTGGCTTCATTCTTTTTTATGGCACATCTCATCATGTAATCGTTAAACTGTATTATATACTCATTGATAGACTTATTCCCTTGTTTTAGATTGTTCCATTGGTCTAAGAGTTTATTCCTATAAAACTAGGGTAGGTACTTCTCTTGAAGATTTTGTTTTATTTTGACCCAATCAGTAATAGGAGGTTTACCTCTCATCTCTAAACAATTCTCAACATCTTTCCAATAACTTTTGGCTTTACCAATAAGCATCATCTTAGCAAATCTAACTTTCTTATTATTAGACAAGTTATGTCACTCAAAGAATCGATCCATATCACGAATCCACATATCAAAGATCCAAAGGTCATGACGATCGTAAAAAATAGGGGCTTCTATTTTGTTATGGCTTAAGACTCGCTCATCAAAGTCATCATATTTAGAGTAACCTAAATGATAGTCATACTGGTGGCGCTCAGAGTGAACTTGTCCATAATGATTATTCTTGTGATATTTATTGGTCTTTAAGTGCCTTATTCGAAAACTCTATTGGGGCTCAATTCTTTTAAACATGTTGATCACCTAAGTTTGCAGTGCCCTTTAAATAGTCATAAGAATATCACTAAAGGTTGAGTCTACGGTAAGTGTAAACTTAAGCTTGGACACAAGATGATCATGACACAAAAGCATGCAACACTTACTTAGAAATGAAATTAAGATCACAAATGGTTCTTGCAAGTGAAGTCACAATACAAAAATAAAGTTAATCCTATCTCTTTTTTTTTTAATGTGGAGATTAATCAAGAACAAATTACACCAATAAAATTGTAAGTATGTAATGCTAAACCCTTAAGTGTAAATGATTAATCAAATACAATGTCAAGGCAAAGACTCACAATTATTAAAAAGGGCAAGATAATATATATCAATGATAAAAAAAAAGGTTAATTAGCAAATTAATGGATAAAAAGTAAGGTGAGATTTATTTTTCTTTTTTTTTTTGGGAATTTTATAGGCACAAAAGTAATATTAATAACTTTAAATGACAAGTGAAAAACCAAAAAAATAAACTTCAACAAATAACATGGGAGAGTGATTCACTAACTAGAGTGTTGGGAGGAAGTTGGAATTTGCTGGAGCTGACGTGGCAACTGGATGAAGTGATTGCTGACATGGTAGATGACTTGGCTAGGTTGCTTACGTGGCATGATGGGTGATGTAGGTGATCATGTCTGGCCTAGCAGCGGTGGCATGACTGATGACAAGGTAGAGTTAATTAATTTTGCATCGAGAGCCTTCTTTGGTTTCTTGGTTTCCTTCATTGTTGTTGCTGGTTGCCGTCTTCACATAGACCTGTTCTTGGAAATAAGTCAATAAATTAATCCCCGTGACCCGATACAGGTGAAAAGACTAAGATGCTGGTTTGCCATGACGAGTCTCTGGGTTGAGTTAATCTTTTGATGTGAGAGGCGGTTGCTGAAGGTGAATTGATTTGGCTACTGTGAGAACGGATGTAGATCTTGGTGGCTGTTGAGAGAAGGTGTGGCTGGTGAAGACAAGTAACTATTGCGGGCACTGAAGGTGGTGGTTGTCGTTGGTCTGTGTTATTGTTCTGTCTGACTTCTATTGTCTCCTACGGTGTATCTCTATTGTCGATGAGCTCGGATGCGGCAGACGGTTGGTCGTGGTTGTTGTCACTAACAGATTTGTTGTGGAGGCGCTGTGGGAATTTACTGGTGGTGCAAAATGGTGGCTGGATTGCAGATCTATCGATGGCGTGGAGAGTGGCCTACTGTAGGAGAAGATGTGATCTATCGCCGTGGATGTTGCAGAGAGCTGTCGTGGGTTTTGGTGGCTATTGGGAATGCTCAATCTGCTCTCTGGTAAGGATGGTGTGCTCTGCGGCGGCTGTCTGTTGGTGGAGAAGATGAACAGTGAACAATTTTTATGATGAACAATGTTTTTTTTGAAATCGGAACGGTAGGATTTTTTTATAGATCAAACCAGATCTAGGGTTTATCATCAACATGTGGATCGTTTAATTGTAAGAATAATTAAAATCCTAACTCTAATACCAAATTTGATGCGGGACAATAAATAATAAGAATTAAAGTAAGAAAAGAAAGAAGCTTTTAGAGAAGAAGTTGAGAAGTGAAAGCAAAGAAAGAGAAGAATGGGGATTGGAGATATGCAAAGTCTACAAATTTTTCATTAATCATCAAAAACTGCTCAACATTTAGAAAAGTAGGATATAAATACTAAAACCCTAACTAGAATAAGTGATTGGGCTTATAACCTACTAAATAAAATACCCAACAATAATTAAATCAAACCCAACAAATAAAGCTAAATTAATAAACCTCAACTGAAAGTTCATATAAATTAAACCCAAAAACATAAGCTAAAGCCCAATCTCTCAATTATTTGGCTTATCCTCCATCGTCTATGATCATACGCGTGCATAAATAATATTTCGAGTTCGGTATCCCCACCACCATTAGAATATAAATAATGTGTCATGTCTTTGGACATGTATTCCAAGCCATTATCTGATCGGAATGTTTTAAGATGACCAAAGAATTGATTTTTAATTAATATATGAAAATCCTGAAAGCAGGAAAAAACATCGCTCTTAGCCTTTAACAAATACACCCATGTGACTCTAGAAAAATCATCAATAAAGGTTACAAAATATTTATAACCACTAAGAGACATATCGAAAGGTCCCCATACATCTGAGTGGATAAGTTCAAACGCATGAGATACATGTCTGGTAGAATTATTAAATGAAAGTTTAGATGATTTGAAAAAATGATAGATCTCACATTCAAGAGGTTTCGAGATGGAAACTGAATTTATTTTGTTAAGTACATAATCTGACGCGTGTCCTAAATGATGATGCCATATGAGTGGCTCATATGATGTTTCAAAACTAGTCTGAAGGCTTTTGGAAACGCAATTATGCTGAAAAAAAATAGCAGAGACCATGCAAGAAAAAAAAACCTTCACCAATCGTCTTCTTGGTTAATCAGTCCTGAAATATAACCCTGTGATGAGTGAAAATTACATCACAAATGAAAGTAGAAGTTATCTTACTGACCGAGAGTAACTGAAAAGGAAAAGAAGCAACATATAGAACATCAGACATGATTTCAAAGACAATCTTAATTTTTCCCTTACCCTTCACAAGAGACCCCCTCCCATTTGCTACAGAAACAAAGGCAGGAGAAACAAATCTTTCAAGGATAGAGAAATTTATCAACTTATTTGACATATAATCAGTGGCTTCAGAATTAACAATTCAAAGATCATGCATATTATCAAGTTCTAATGCAGTTATAAAAGCAGTCAGAATACCTTGGCTGGTATTTATGTCTGTCTTTGCTAGAAAATCCGTGAGGTGACTGATCAATGCAGTTGAGTTCTATTGATGTTGTTCCTATCCAGCAGTTCTAGTGATTCCAGACTACATCTTTCCATGGTTATGTTTGTCCTGCAGATAATTGGCAAAATCTTGCATCAAGGCAATGGGGTTGACAGTGAAGTTATCAATTGACAGAGTTGAATCTGCCAGATGTACTTTATAGTTCGTTCTCTTCTAGAGTCCTCTTTCCTCATTAGAAAATCTGGGTTTAAGTTCTAGATGCAACTGCCAACACCGGTCAGTGAGGTGTCCAGTATTATGACAGTAGCTCCATTTCAACTCTGAACGTTTTCCCTTGAATGATCTACTATCACCCACTTGTTTTGATAAAAAAGCATGCTCAAGCATACCAGAACTAGAGTTCTCACTACGAGGCATTGTCTTGACATGATAACCACGGGTAGCTGCTGTTCTAGACTGAGTTTCATGATTCATCACTTTCCTGTGAATTTCTTCACGCTGAACCGTTGCCGTAACTGATTGCAGAGATGGTAGTTCTGGGTTCATTAGGATATGGCTCTACAGATCTTTAAAGTCAGAACTGAGGCTTGCCAAGAGCTGGAAAATTATGTCTTCCTCTTTTCTTCTACGTAGGACAGCAGCATCACAGGTGTGAGGGTGATAAATCTCTAGTTCATTCCATAGACTTTTTAAATTTCCCAATAGTTGAACAAATGGTTTGTTGTCTTGATGAAGATTTGCAATTTCACGGTGAATCTGAAAAATCTGTGCTGCATTGCTTTGGTTGCCATATATGTCGCGAATGACATTCCAAAAATCATATGCGGATGCAGAGTAGCTGAAAATTTCAGCCAAATTTTGTTCCATAGAATTAAGAATCCAAGACATCACCAACTGATCTTTGGATAACCATATTTCATATTCGGGAGAGTCCACATTTGGAGACGAAATTGAACCATTGATGAATCCCAATTTTGATCTTCCACCGAGAGCAATAATGATGGCTTTTGACCAAGGAAGATAATTGAATTCATTTAGTAATATTGAACTCAATCGTTGAGCAGTATTGGTGTCATCAGTATTATTGTTAAAAAAAGAAGTTACCTTTGAGTTGGAACTTTCTTCCATAGTGGCTGTCGAAAATTCTTCTATAAGAGCAGAGACTAATGCTTAATTAGTGATAAAAACCTAGCTCTGATACCATGTAGAAATTTAAAGAAGTATAATCTCTCAATCATAAATTTACTGACGGCAGAGTCTAAGTATATATAGGCTAGAATCAGTTCCTAAGATGACAGTTACTAGATTTGATTCTATTATTGGTTATGAAGAAAATAAATAATAATTACATGATCATCTAAAATAGGAAATAGACATAACATATAGGAAATTTAATAACATAACATATAGGAAATATAATAACTACAAGATCTTGTATATTGTCTCTTGGTGTTGCAGTCTTTGCTCCATTAATCTTCAGTATCTGCAAGGATCTGCAACTTATACTATAATCTTCAAGAATTTCTTTGTATACTCTTGTCCCTATAGTTTTCAAGATTTTTATTTTTGACATACAACTTATTTTTTTTTAAATTCCAGTTCCTAACGGTTGAGAAATTATGAGAGAGCTATCAAAAAAGGAGAGGAGAGAGAAAGCTTTTCGCTAGGCCTATTCCGTTTATAAAAAATATAAATCTTAGTGGTAATGAGTTTGTATTGAAAAAGAGAGTTTACTATTTGTTAACTATTCATCCTCTCACATTAGATTGTTCATGTTGCCATTGAGAAGATTTTTTTGGTTTCAATCCCTCAAGTTTTTTTTTTTTTTGTGTTTTATGCTTTGATAATTATACTTTATTTTTTTTTCCTCTTTGATCTTTAGAAGTTATGTTGTCATAGTTTTTTATATGATAAGATATGTTTTGTTATGCATGCTCTTGTATATGCGTTGTAGTAGGGATTATTCTTACATTATATTAAATATTGCAATTATGAAATAGAATTAAAGGTTATAGTTAAAAAAAAATTACTCCTGACATCCTATAGTTTGGATGAAATTGCAAATGCCTACTAAGTTTTAAAGAATCACATTTTGCAATTTAAATTTTGTTACTTGCGTAACAATTTACATCATGTATCTGACGCACCTTAAAAAAATCAACAAAAATTATCTAATTATTTATAAGTTTGTCATTATTTTTTATTTAATGACTAAAAAGCCCTTAAACCCCAAAAATAATTAAAATTACATTTTGTCACCATATCACCTGTTTTCAAAGAAAAAGTTGGTGCCTTATTTTATGAATATTATAAAAATACCACCATTCACCATTATTTAAGGTAAAAACCTTGTATTTCACCCACAATCCAACAAAATTTAAGTAGAAAAAAAATACACAATTTCACCATTCTTTAGCCAAAGTTCTAAGAGCAAAAAAACACAACATTTCACCATATGTTTAGCCAAATATCTAGAAGCCCAAAAACATAAATTTCACCCACTTCATGCTGCCAAAATTATACTACCCAAACCTCCACACAAAAATCACCATCAACATAAAAATTGCATTGCCCAATCACCATCAACATAAAAATCACAGCTAATACTGTCAAATTTGACAAATAATCAGTCACTAACATCATCAACTTGTCATCATCTTCATCAACTCTTAGTATCTTACAAAGTTGAAACATTTTGGATAGACTCAAGTTAAAAAGTTAAAGGGGCGTGAAATGTGGAAAACAATGATTGTAAGGATATTGGAAACAAAAACTAGTGAGACAAGCTTTTCTATAGATGTGATGATAGGTTATGTAAAAACAAATTATTGATTAGTGCCAACTTATAAATATGATATAATTAACCATAATAGGTGGAGTAGGTTCTCATGATGTCGAGTGAATACTTAATAAATTAAAGACAATAAAAGATGAATTACATAGAGTTTGGATTAAGAATCATAATATGGAGTCTAGTTTCATAAGTGTCAAATTGTTATTGGTAATAAATCTAGTTTGTGTGATATTAATAATTGTATCTATTATCTTGTTCATGTCAAACTAATAAAATAAAGTATTTAGCCAATTATGCTTTATAACAACACAACATTCATAGTGCAAAATCCTTTAAATATAGCATTAACAATGACACATAACAACATTCTTAGTAGCATCGATCCATATAAATAACATAAGCTTTATGAGATTTTAATAATTAAATAGACTATGGTTTACTCAAAATCAGTAGATCTTTAAACCAACACAACTACTTTGGGTTGAGTGTTGTTGGATCTTAATTTACTCATCTGTATTTAAAAGATGAAATAGATTAGTCAAAGTAGATATTCGTTTTAAACTAATAGAATTATGAATTTATTAAAGTGAAATCACTTGTGTTTGGATTAAGGGCTACGAGAAGGATGCACTAGCATCACCTCTGCCACTTTTTAAGCCCTTCCTATCACTACTACTTGATCTTCTCTCATTTTTACCACCTTTTAAGCCCTTCTTAACACCAATATGGGACCTCCTCTCAGTTCTACCACTACTACCACCTAAAATCTATTTGGCATTGTCCCTTTGGCATGTTCTTGAATTATGGCCATACCATTTGCAATTGCTACATCTAAGTGTGGAATCCTTTTTCTTTATCGTACAACCACTACCATCTTCCCTTCTTTGATTCTTTCTTGGTTTACCAATATTTATTTTTCAGTTAAAGGAAAAAACAATGACATCTTTTTTAGAGGTTGAGACCAACTTTTGAAAAAGGGTGCACAACCTCAAAATATACTTTTCTAAATGTGTCAATGTTGTATTATATATGACAAACATCTCCAAATTCAATCCTTTTATGATGCACATAAGGCACCACATGTTTGCACAAAATTCTAGTTAACATTAACTCACCATATAAATATTGTCCTTTCTTTAAATAAACACAAACCCTAGTTTGGCCCCAATAAACTTGATACTTATCATGGAATCATTCTCATATTTATTGTCTTCTCAATATAATTATCCAACAACTTCTTGAAAAAAAATATGGTCTTTGATTCTCAAGTTGAAACCTAAATAAATCTATTATGAAACCTAGTCAGAAATTTCATTATAATTTTCTTTAATAGCATAACAATTGACAGACTCCTATATTTATAAATCTAACTATTAAAGGACCATGCTATATTGCTAGTTACATTTTTATTTTCACTTGATGGTCAAACATATGCCTAAACCAATGCTCAAGAGGGATGTTATTCAACCAACTAAAAGCACTAGTATTCATATCCCTAATATCCTTTATGTAATTTCTAAAATCAAGAGTTGTGTATGCAACAACCCAACTTATTACAACTCAATTAAACATATTCAACTTATGTGAAACCACAAATAATCAGGGTAATTTTTTTATTCATGTTCTTTAATGTGTTAAGATCTTGTCGAAATTTCAGTAAAATCTCTTTTGTAACAGAATCTTTCCAAGTGTCAGTTGTTACAGGTCCTAAATAGCACATAATTAGGAAAAAATATAGAGCCTAATTATAGGGATTCTAATTAGTCTACTTTCCTAATATAGGGTACTAATTGTAAGGATTCTAATTAGTCTACTTTCCTATATAGGGTTCCTATCTTGTATATAAGGGATAGATTGATCAATGTAAAATAAATAGAGAATATTTGTTTTCTTCTTCTGTGTTTACATGGTTTCAAAGCTCTCAGTGAAAGACTAGAGAGAGACGCTCTTCCAAGAAGCGTCTCTTCATGTCTGCGTTCTCTTGCTACAGATCTAGAGCTCTTGTCTTCGAGTCAACTGTGGAGGACTCTTTGCCTTTCCCTCTTCAGGTACAACGGTTTCTGCTAACGAAGCCTTTGGTCCAAATCTCGGTTATATTTTTGGTACTGCCTCCTACCACCCAGACTCTTGCCATCCCAGATCTCAATTGAACACCAACAAAGAGCACACCTAAAGTTCTAATTGGTGTTTTGGTTGTCGTCTTCCCCGATCTATAGGATTTTGATAAAGTGATGGCGAGTTGCTCCTTTGCACAGGATATTTTTTATGGAGGTTTGATTTTCTGGCCTCTTTCTTTTTATGCTATGGAATTGCGATTTGTTTCCCTTGTTGGGGTCAATTCGCTTTTTGTTTATGGGTACAGAATCCCTAGGTTGGGATTTGTGCCAGTGTAGATACCAGTATTTTCTGAAGTTTCAAAGGGCTAAACCACCTTCTGACGAACCATGAGGCTGCAATCCTCATGATATCTAGTTGGTTTGCTTTGTGTTTTTGAGTTTCTCTGCAAATGCTGCTTGTCATGTTTTTCTACTACTAGGTCTCTTCCCCTAGCGCTATTGGTTATATATCTGCCCTTCATGAAGGGCTTTATTGTGGATTTATTTGCTACTTTACGGCTGTGTACTTGTGTTTTTGAGGTTTCTTGGCCCCACACTCTAGCTTTTGGTTTGCGGAAGGTTTGATGTGAAGTATCCTCCTTTTGCTTGTTGGATTGTTTCTTTTTGGTTGGTTCCCATTTGCTGCCTCTTTTCGCCATGTTGAAGAGGTTGTTTATGAGCAGAAGCTGATATGTCTCTGATTGGTTCTACTTTTCTTGAATCTTGGTGGAGGTTGTCTGCTTGTGTGCAGGTTGGCATATCCCTTGCAGGATTACTACTTGCTGGGTCTGGCTGCTGGAGTTACCCTCTCCATTTATTTGTGCTATTATTGTATGCAGTTTGGTTGTAGCCTCCTATGTTGCAAATGTTAGCCTATGCTTGGGTTTGCTCCTATGAACTGCTACTGGTTTGCTAGAATTGATGTGGTCTGAAAGCTTCACAATTTGGCTTTGTGTAGCTACTTTATGCAGTTTAGTTTGCTATGCTCTTAGAAGCTAATTGTTAGAATTTATGATCGGTTTGTATGCTATGCTGATATGTTGGAATTATTTCAAACTTGTTTGCTGTGGTTTATTACTGGTCTGCTCAGGTTGATTATCTTTGTAACAAGCTGGTCATGATAAATAACTATGCTACAGCTTGAAGGGGAGTGTTACAGGTCTTAAATAACACATAATTAGGAAAACAATATAGAGCCTAATTATAGGGATTCTAATTAGTCTACTTTCCTATATATGGTTCCTATCTTGTATATAAGGGATAGATTGATCAATGTAAACTAAAGAGAGAATATCTGTTTTCTTTTTCTGTGTTTACATCAGCATCATTAAAATTTTCCGCAAAATCTCAATTCATCAAATGTTCAATCATTCTAAACCATTTTCACATATCACGCAACCAAGGATAGATCACATTTAACTCTTTAACTCATCATCAAATACATGTTAATAATTATGTCATGCCCACACCATAGAACTTAACATAAATGAAAGATAAAAAGATAAAATGTTAAATCTGTTACATTCTAAGTTAATTAGTAAAAGAGAAGAACATTTTATAGTTTTATAGTCATAACTAAGATGTTGCATTTAATTACATAACAAACGATGTTTTCCAAAATTATATGAGAGTTTACATCAATCCTAACAACATCATTAACAACTAATAGATGCAGCCTAAGGTAGTTTATTATACATTTCAACTATATGAAGATCCTGAAAACAATTTAATTTATATTGTAAAAGATATAAGGTAACAATTAACATATTAAAATAATCACTTTCTAATAAGTTTCTATGTCATAAACAACTGATTAAAGAATTTAAAGGCGAGCAATCATTTTGGTCATTCAATCAATCGATACCTTTTACTCTCATTATGAGGGACTATTCAAATTTTAAACTTCTTAGTCATCATATCAGCTGACATCTCTAATATTGTCTTGGTATTAGTCAAATCCTAGATTCATGATCGTCAAATTTTTGGATGCCCCTAATACCTATCTAGTTACTAGTCAAAATTTAAGTTCTCATTTGTCAAATCAATTGACACCTCTAGTACGCACTAGTTAAAATTCAAGTTCCTAATTGTCAAATCAACTGACACCTCTAGTAACTCTCTAGATACTAGTCACTTTTAAACTTCTAGTTGTCAAATCAATTGACGCCTCTAGAATCATCCTAGTAATAGTCAAATTTTAAATTCCTGATCATAAAATTTTATGATGTCTCTAGTACATATCTAGGCACCAATCAAAATTAAAGTTCCTGGTTGTCAAATCAACCGACACCTCTAGTACCTCCCTTGGCACTTGTCAAAAATTTAAGTTCTTAGTTGTCAAGTCAACTAACACCTCTAGTACCTTTCTAGGTACTATTCATTTTCAAACTTTTAGTCGTCAGATTAACTGATGCGTCTAGTACCTTTTTAGGTACTATTCAAATTTCAAACTTCTTTTTTGATGTTCATTTCATTACACACACACACACACACACACACACACACACATGTCGCGGGGTGTGCCGCGACGTCATCGATGACAACGAGGTTTTTATCATGCCTCTTGAGGAGGTGTGTGTTGTTAGGAAAATTTTTTGGATTTAATCATAAAATTATGATTAAGGTTCAAGAGTCACCACCTAGTATTATGGTTACTAGGAACCTATGGTTTACGAGAATCTGGATAAAGGACTGGTTGTGTAAAGGGAAGACGCATCACCCCTAGTGCACCCTACCTAAAGTAAGCTGCATTATTGTTTGATTGTTTTTCTATATCGGGTTTCTATTCGTTGGTTTTATCTACGGTTTAAGATAAATCTCTCTTCATGAGGAAGTCTTTACCTTATCGAGTCAAATCCTAACTATTCTAAAGTCTAAATTTTAGCATCGTATTTATTTTATTGTGTAGTTTTATACTCCACAGATATTAAAGTCTACATCTAGACCCTAAAAAAATTGGTAAAATGTTTTTGATATTTTAATCAAATCGTAATTGATAATCATAAATTAGTTACGATATCAATTTTTTTGAATTTTTAAAACATGAGAAAGATATTATTTTTGTCTTTTTAAGAAAATATGCTTGGAAAATTTTAGGATTTTGTCGTATGCATGAAAACAAAATAATTCTTTTTTCTTTTGAAAAGGAAGATTAATTTAAAAGTTTTGAGATTTTTTTTTTGAATTTTTTAAAATTGTTTAGAAATATTTCGTAGAAAACCGAGTGTTTTAATACTGGATTTCTATCTTACAATGTAAAAATACAACCCAATATTGAACAAAATTGATAGAAAATATGTGAGAAAATCATAATTTTTTTGATTTTTTATAAAATATTATAAATAAATATATATTAAATATATATGGGCTGGGCCGGGCTTAGCCCAAGAAAGGGTTAGGCCGATCTTGACCCGACATGTTTATTTGTTTTTTTTCTGGTTTAGGCCAGGCCCGACCCAGCCATTTGGTTTGGGCCAGAACTGATCCAGCCCAAAATCCATTAGAACAGTGGACGTGAATTATAATCCACGTCTACTATTCTAGTATGAACAATGGAATGTGAATTAAAATTCACGTTCCACTATTCAAGACTGTGGAACCGCGTGGAGAAGAAAGGGAAGGAGAAGAAGGGAAAGGGGAGAGGAGCACTTGGCGTGGCGGCGATGTTCGGCTAGCATAGGAGGATGACATGAGGCTGATGATAAAAATGGTGGAGGCTGGATGGGAACTAAAGGGAGAGAAAGAGAAACAGAAAAAGAAGAAATTAGTTGGTAGAGAAGAGAGAAAGGTGGTGGAACCACCACATGAGGTGGTCAAACGACTTTTTATAGTGGAGATGGTGGTGGACAGACCAGTGGTGAGGGTGGTGGCGGCCATTGGCCACGGTGGAGAGAGAAAAAGGCAGCAGAAACCGGGAAGGAAGCTGATTTTTTATGATTTTTTGATCCAATTTTCTTCATGTTTAGGCCATGGAATCCATCCATATTTATAGGGGTTGGAAAGGGTAATCTTGTCTTTACTGGGAAAAACTTTCGGACCTTGATTCGGTTGGGAAGGATCTCAACCGTTGGTTCAAAGTAGACACCATGAACTGTCAAATCTAACAGTTCAATGCTGTATGAGTTGGCCATTTTAGGCCAGCGTCGGGACCGTTGTGGTGTCAATTGGCTTGAGCGGGTCATAACTGGTTGTAGAGGGGTGTTAGGTGATCATTATAGTTCAGGTGTTGTCCCATTTGATGGACATATGAGGCATTAAAATGCATCTGAAAAGTAGTCACTTAGGTAGCTTTTCAGTTAATCGGGGAAGATAATGAACAGTGAACAAACGATGCCTTCTCTGTTTTTTTAATGTAAAATGGCGCCGTTTAGGGTTAAATTAAGGATTTTTGTCCAGCTTGAATTTAGTCCTTCAGCTTTTAGTTTTGTTCGATTGTACTCTTAATTGACTCTAAAATTTTGATTTAGTGCAATTTAGCCCCTGCTGAACTTCAATTTAAACCCCTTATTTATGCAACTTTTGCACTTTGTCCTTGGTCTTGGATTTATGCAATTTAACCCCTAATTAACCATAAAACTTTCACTTTCTTCAATTTCACCCCCGATTTTTGTCAATTAAACACTTTTTACAAATTGGTCATTGGCTGTGAATTTCTTCAATAGGACCCCTAATTGACTCCAAAACTTTAATTTTCTTATGATTTTGCCTCTGATTTCAATCAATTAACTTCATAAATTTGGTTTTTTAAAATTTTAATCTTCTCAATTAATCCCAAATTGGGCTCCCAAACTTTTTATATTTCACTAGTTAAGCCCCTAATAAAATTAATTTGACTCATTTAAAGTATAATTAAGTCATTGCATTTAATTAAATCCTTTAATTGGACCCAAATTAATTCTTAAACATAATTAAATTTCAATTTGGGCCATGATTAAATCAAATTGCCCTCTTAAAAAATTAATTATGTTCTTAGATTTATTTTTTATGAAAATTCATCAAATAATCATTTAATCAAACCTTGAATTTGCATTTTTTTCTCCATTTTTTGGCACAATGAGGTATAATTAGGTCTTGAATTTCCTCCAAAATTGCAACTTATTTGTTATGTATTTTTTTGGAATCATTCTCGGTCTGCTTTTCTCATGTTGCCAGCCTTTATTTTATTTTTTTATTTTTATTTAAAAAAATAATTTTTTAGAGAATAACCCAAAATTGAATTATGACAACACACATGCTACGGAATTTAAGGAAAATTAAAGTAACTTAACATTAAAACTTTAACATAATAGCCAAACTCCTACTTGATGCCTACGATGATCCTATCGCTCTTGTTTGGTAACCTCTCTTATATTCATAGGTATATACTATGGTGCCGTTTGGTAATGCGGCTGTACCCAAGGTTATAGCCAGCAATAGTTTTTTATGTTTGGTTATGTTTCAAACCCACTTTTATTTTGGTATGACCTATCAATTCTTGTGGTCAAACCTGTGGTTTAACAAAAGTTGGAAAAGCTAGCTGCCAAGCAACAATGTTGCTTATTTTCCTCTCTTTTGTCATAGAGAATCTCCACTGTTCAAGTGAACAGTGAAGACACTCTCCATTGTTCCGGCCGGACTAGGTCGGGTCCAGTCCAAAATTAAATGCATTGAACCGGGTCCGACCTAGTAAAATAATTAAAAAAAAATTATTTTTTATTTTTGTAATTGTGTTTTATTCAAAAAACTAGTGTTTAACATTATGGTCCAGAGCTAAATGCATTGAACCGGATCCGACCCAGTAAAATAAAAAAAAATATTTTTTATTTTTAATTGTGTTTTATTCAAAAAACTAGTGTTTAAAAAAATTAAATTTTATTTTTTATTTTTAATTGTGTTTTATTTGAAAACTAGAAAAAGATCGTTTGATTACGTAGCATTTGCATAATTTGATTGCAATCCCAATTTTATTCTTGATGATATTTTTACCTGATGTTACGCGCTTAAGAAACCATAGAAAATATTCCTTGTTGGATAGATTTTGTACGTGATGAAATTGCACATAGTTTAATGAAATAATAAAAAATATTTAATATCAATATTATTTATTTCATAATGTAATAACAGTAATTAAATCTATAATATTTAAATTAAAAACCATCAATATATATATATATATAATTATTTTATAACCTCAATTTGAAAATAATTGTTTTTAACCAAATACATTAAACTACTTTTTGTTCAACCTCAATTTTTAATCACAGTTTTAACTAAACATATATTTTTTCTAACCAACCTCAACTAAAAGTATTTTTTATAAAATAATTTTTTTTAAACCACAACCACAACAGCTACCACAATACCAAACACACGTACAGCTACTTTTTATACATCACTCACCAATTATTGGCATTAGGATAAATTTTGAATTTTTGTTTCATCTTAAATCTTAAATCAATAGTAAGGAATTCAAAACTTCTTTATAACACACCCATTATGTTTATAAAAAAAAATTAAATTTTCCTCGTAAACACATGACATGTGTTTTTAATATCTTCTTTCCATTATCACATCACCCATTATATACCATTATTATTTATTTATTTCATACATTTTCGGCTAATTAAATCTATCAATTTCTCATCTCTCTATTTAACTTTGGCTCACACCCATAAGAGAAAATGCCAAAGTCTTTTCAGATTTTTATCTTAGAATCAGCATAACTAATTCCAAATTCATAAATTAACTAATTCAATAAAACAATTTCACTAAGGTTGGTTCGAATCCTCACTTAAAGGGACAGTGAATTTTCTTTCTAATTTCCCTCAATTAATTCATTTACAGTCTCTTAAATGCTTCATATATCGTATTTAAACATAAATCTCTCAACCATTTAAATAATTAAACCTCTCCACTTTATAAAGCATTAATAAATTTCCATGGTCAACTAATGGTAGGTTTTTCTTTTCTAAATCCACCTATTTTCTATTCAATATACATTCATACTAACATAATTACATACAATTTTTATGGCAATTCCCTCAAACAATCTCAATTCCTAAAACTTCTTCATAGAATAAAATTCAATAAAAATAAGGGGGATTTTTCCTTTTCAATTCTTTCAATTGAGTCATTACCCAAATCTTTTTCATATTAATAGACATAAATCTATCATAAAACAATAATTCAACTAACCAAAATCCATATATGAAAATTCATACCACACTAACATACCTAATATTTCTTAAATAATAAAATCCTTCAAATTAATCACACTAACATACCTAATAGAAAGATTTAAGCAAAAAAATGCAATAATAACTCTAGCTCCCTTCACTTTCTCTTTTCTCCTTCAAATCTTTCTAAAACTCTTCACTTCTTATGGTTACAATTCTTTAACCACCCATTTTTCCCTTCTTAATCCATCATCAACCCCTTTTAATTACTTCAAGGTAGTTTTTTTAAGTGAATTTAGCAGGAAATGAGAAGAAAAATTCCAAAACCCTACCCTCTCTCTCTCTCTAACATAATTGCCAACCATTTTAGGGAAAAAGAAGGGTATTTATAGTTTTATTTTTTTTATTTGAAATTTGAGTCTACAATCCCATATATTTCATTTTGACCCGACCATTATTTAATTGATTTTTTTCATTAAAAATTTAATATCATGTCATTCATTCCACTTCATTCAACTTCACTCTTTTTTAATTAATTTGATCTCCTAAATTTAATTTAACCCATTTATCTTCAGATTAAAATTTTAATAGTTCAAATTATTTTAACTGGGGGTTTATAGTATATAGGCTTTTGAAGCAACCTAAAATCCAATATTGAGTTCCAAGCCTCAAAATCCTTTTTTCTTCATATTGATATAAATATTCCTTGAATAGTGTCTATGTTGCCTTAGGGAATACCTTTGCAAATGCTTCAGGTAGACTCTAAAAATAACAAAACAATGATAGTCAAATAATAACATGCTTTGTAAACATCACCCTTAAATTGTTTAAAAACATAATTAACCTTCTATTTGGCATACATTTTGCAAAAAACGCTTCTGATGTATGCCATGCTTAATGGATCCATAAAGAGTATATAGAAACCATCATCATGTATCATTGTTTTCACATTAAAATACCATATACATGACATGAAACAAACCATTGTTGTCATCTAATGACACCATAGATAAAATTACTCTTTCATATGGACCCTTGAGATGGAAACCATTTATACAGAACCAAATATAAATCAGCACTAAAACTATTTGACACGACCAAAAGATTGATGTCCATTCTCAAGTGTAGGAGTGTTGAAGTAATAAATAACCCGGCAAGACCGAGGTCGAACCATAGGGAGGTTAATTGTATAAATTATAAACAACAATAACATAACAACAATAGTAACAACAATAACAATGACAACAACAATAGTAGTAGTAGTATAGTAGTAGTAAAAATAGTAATAGTAATAGTAATAGTAATAGTACTAGTAGTAGTAGTAGTAGTAGTAGTAGTAGTAGTAATAATAATAATAATAACAACAATAATACTATTAATAATGATAATAATAAAGATGATGAAGAAGAAGTTGATGAGAACTTTGAGATGGAAGATCAATATGAGAATTAAACAATGATAAAAATAAATGTCAAGGTTAGAGGATCCACTAATGGTATTTCAAACAAGTATAGTATAAACTCTTTTTATTAATCAACTGGAAACCACACACAAAGGAGGTTCCAATCGGATTATAAATTGTTAACATGATTACATTAGTTATCTTATTTGAATAATGCTAATACTTGTAAATGTTGTCAGGCATTCATGATTATAACTTATGTTAACAACAAATCAAGTTCCTTTCATAGCACAGGTGTCGGTTATACCATACAGTATAAGCTATGAAAGTGTCAAGTATTTGTTGTACCAAGTGCTATACAACATAAATCTAGATTAACCATTTAACAAGCAAAGTATTAAAAGTGAACAAGATAACAAATATAAAGGATGTTAGTATCCAACATTAAGGTCCATGTTAAGTTTATATTATACTTATTCTTACACCATTAGTGTACCCTTTTCAACTTGACATAATTAACTTAGCTAAACATAATGAAAGAGAGAAACATAAATAAACAAGGAAAGGAAATGAAAAGTATAAGCAAGAAATTAATATAAGCAAAACTTAAGCATTACAAAATATAAAGAGAGAGCAAGAGCATGATCTTGATCTGAAAACCAAGATGCCTAAATACATGGCAAATGCCTTCTTTTATAGGCCAAAATTCGGAACTATTGAGTTGTTGACTAATTGATGAATGGGTGGCCACATCTTGACTTGGTGACAATTCTTATCTTTTTGGCTGCCAAAAATATCATTGATAACGTCATAATTTGAACAGACTTCAATCATGAAAGTTCTAGGAAATTGTCTCATCTTTCCAAGGTAAACATTGGAGATCATTTGGACTTCTAGAACTCGAGATATGGGCTGAACACTGAACAGTGGCTGGGCTGCAGGACAGATTCGGACTTCTTCGTTGTTACTACAATTTGGACTTGAGAACGGCCTTATTAAATCTTGGGCTCCCATAAAAGTTGTAGGCCTATGTCTTACCTTTCCATATATATAAAAGTAGACCTAAATCCAAGATCTGTAGCTCCAGATATGACCCGATTACCGAACAATGTTTCAGTTTGGATTGCACCAACATCTCTTTTCTAAGTTTGGCCATCTCTTTGTCCTTTCAATTTCAGTACTTCAACTCATCAATCAATCTTTCATTTATGTATTTAAGATGAACATATACCATAAATTAAAGGTATCTTATATTATTAGATATGTTATTATAAAACATGTTTTAGTCGAGGAGTTATTGATACTTCAAGTGCAAAATAATGATATAAAACCTTGATAAAAATGCACTTTTAAGTACTAATCACACCCCCCAACCAGCTTATTATTAGTCCCTAGTAATCAAAGCGTTAAAATAGAAAAAAAACAATTTGCAAATTCCACAAAGTAAGGCATTCTTCATTCAACTTCCATTAATCTATCCAGATAAACAAACTCTCATTATATTTTATATATCTGCTCAATAGCTTTTAAAAAAAAATTTAACAAAACTTCCTTGTTATGTGCTCAATGTATGAAAACAAAGATGATGGGGTTTTTATTGGAAGAAAACAATATTTTGTTATAATGTTTAAGGTTAACTTCCTTGGGTTGGGATTATTATCTCTTTTTTTCTTTTTTTTTCTTTCTTTTTTTTAAATATATATACATATAACTTAAAACACAATGCATCTTTAACCCATGTAACGAGCTTTTGGCTAATGACTCCCAGACCAGTTGATCTTAGGGCATTAGGTGTTGAGACACCCCTACGAGCTTAGTAACTCAGGTTGCAGATACTGATACGTAGATAGTGTAATGTTTGATTCCCTTAAGCTTTTCTCCTTAACTCATGTAACAAGCTTTGGGCCAATAGCTCCCAAATCAGTTGAATTTAGGGTATTAGGTGTTAAAACACCCCTTCAGGCTTAATTGCTTAGGTTAGGGAGGCTACGAAATCAACTTATCTATGTTTTTATTATCATCTTTTCTTTTTGTTGTTTTTTTTTTTGCAAATTATAGACTATCTATATCCCTTAGTTGTTACCTTTAACAAAAGAACATAAATAATGTAATAATCCAATGTGCAACCCACAATCATATGTTAAAGTGTGTGTGAAAATGAAGGTTTAAGAATACTTGTTAAATGAGTATATGAGCAGAATCAAGTGATAACAACGCGAGAGTTTGTAAACCTGAATATTTCAAGAAGTATTCTAATAGGCCTTGTTATGAATATTGCAAATAACCATTGGAAAATGTTTACTAAGATGCATCTCAAGAGTCACTAAAATTCCTTCTTACTCTGTCATCCTAATAACAGTTTTGTCAAATGGCTTTAAAAACAAAAGCAGTTGGTTGTTTTTTTTTTCAACTACTACTACCCTCTCCCCCTAACCAAAACGAGACATTGTCCTCAATGTCATAAGGTAGAAAGATAGAGTATAGAAAACATCACTTGAAACAATGAACACTGATAAACCTGAAACACACTTAAACAAATATAAGAAATAACAAAACAAAATACTATGCTATGCTATTAATAAAACCAAAAGACATAAGGTTTCACAAACGAAGGCTCAAATCCAATATAAGCTTTTTATGGCTTTCCTTAGTTGACCAATTTATGCGACTCATGGAAGGATCAATTACAGGGATGAAAGTTTGTAGTTGGTCAATCAATTGTTCAGTAGGAGCAGCAGAGATTATGATTTGTCGTGCCGAAGATGTTAGAAATTCCTGTTCCACAACTTGATCAAGAAAAGACAATAAATTATCATAAAAACCATTAACATTTAACAGACCTATGGGTTTATGGTGAATGTGCAGTTGGGCCCAAGAGGAAATATGAAAGATCTCTTCCAATGTGCCCAGACCACTTGGTAAGGCAATGAAGGCGTCAGCATGGTTACACATTGCATTCATTCGATCAAACATTGTGGAGACCTGTAATTTCTCTCCAATTATTTTTCCAATGATGTCCCCTTTTGCTAAAGCTTTGGGGACGACCCCCAAAACTTGACTTCCTCCTAAAAATACAGCTATTGACACACCCCCCATTAACCCAAGGTTGTCTCCTCCATACACTAAATGAATCTTTCTCTCAGCTAATACCTGACCAAAATGATTTGCTGATTCTAAAAACTCCTTTTCTTTCCCAGGACTGGATCCACCAAAAACATAAATATTTCTGATGTGATGACTTGAGAAACCTGCCATTTCTACACACTTCTATATTTGTTAAATGTATAGGTTGAGTAAAAATGAAGGGAAAGAAGATAAGATTTTATAGATGAGAAATTGAAGATGCAATCATACCACCTATATGTAGGCCAGCTGGAGTCTCACACTCTCCTTCCCTCTCTCTCTATTTATTTATTTATTTTGAAAAAGCATGTGTATGTACAGGTAGTTGTGATTATGGCTCACATCTTCCCTTGGTTTTACGTCCAATAATGGCTTAAACGCCCTCTATGGGTCAGGGATAGGCTTCCCATCCAGTTTTCTTAAAAACTGGCAAACAGGGTCTTTTATAGTCAGATTCCCAAGACTAAGTCGATCATGTTTTTTATGGAATTATGGTCATAAATCATGAATAACACGATGCACATCTCCACTAGGATGCGTCTCAAGGGTCAATAGAAGATTATCTATAGACCCCTTACTCAGACCATCCTTAATAAATTGTATTTTATCCTCACGGTTTATAGATACCATTCCTAAAGAATGACATGTTGCATTACAAGTCCATCTGGCACATCTGTGATAGACTTTCAGTCGTTTTGCACGATGTTTTTTTACAAAAATGCTTTTACCTGTTCCAGGCATGTATGAGATGAAAGAATTGGAGAACTCATCTGATAATCGGACCTTTGCTTTAATCAGTCAACGAATATCTTCAGGAATTCCATGATTCATTAACAACCTTAATCTTGCACACCTAGCACAGTAAATTTTTATAATCGCATTCTGAGGCAAAACGGGAAAGTACTTTTTCAATTTTTCAAGAGTGGTGTCCATTTTCAAATGAGAATTGGAGAAGAGATTTAAAGAAAGGAGAAAGAGCCAAGAATTGCACAATATGTACAGATATCAGTTATTATGGGAAACTGAAAGAACCGACTGAAGTCACGGAGTACCGTTATCCGTCATTTGACCAGGGAGAGAGAGACTAGCAAAACAAGAGTCACACCAAAAAGAAACACAAAAACAATGTGAGAAAAACAAAATAATCAACCTTTATCTGCAGGATAATTCAAACCAATGGATTCATTTTCACTAGAAAAATTATCAAAGTAAGCTTTCAAACGATGTCCATTTACCTTAAAAACATTGTCATTCTTTGGATTCTCAATATCAAAGGCCCCATAAGGATACACATGTTTCTCAATAAATGGATCGCTCCATCTTGATCATAGCTTTCCAGAAAATAAATGGAGTCGAGAATTATAAAGCAAAACTTTTTGACCAGTATTAACTTTTTGACAATTTTCACAAGTTTTGCAGAATACATGTGTGTCCTTGAACATGGTGGGCCAATAAAATCCATTTTGAAAGATTTTTGCAACTGTCTTTTGTGACGAGAAATGACTCCCACATGCTTCAGAATGACAAAGTTTAATGACACTACTTACCTTATTGTCCGCAATGCATCTTTGAAATATTTGATCAGGACAATATTTGAATAAATAGGGGTCATCCCAATAAAAATTTTGCACGTCGCTCAAAAACTTACTTTTATCTTGAGTACTCCAATGAGTTGACAAATCTCCTGTAGTAAGAAAATTGATATTTTTAGAAAACCAAGGCATTAAACTAAGAGAAAGTAAGGATTCGTCAGGAAAGTAATCATCGATTGGTGTGATGTCGGATGTCAAATCTGTTGTCACTCTTGACAAAAGATCCGTATCAACATTTTCGGTACCTTTTTCATCTGTGATTTCTTCCAGAGAATAAATCATTTGCAAATCTTTAGATTCATCCAACTCAATTTTACTCAAAGTAGATTCAAGTTGATCATAAACTAATTCTTCAATAAAATCTACTTCTTGTAAATCATTATCATCTCCAAGTTGCTTGCAAAAGTTGAAAATATTCATCTCCAATGTCATGTTTCCAAAAGATAGCTTTATCAATCCATTCCTACAATTAATCAATGCATTAGAAGTTGCAAGAAATGGATGTCCTAAAATAACAGGAAATGAATTACATGCTTCAACAGGTTGTGTATCCAAGACAATAAAATCCACAGGATAAATGAATTTATCGACTTATACTAACACATCTTCAATTATTCCTCTAGGCACTTTTACAGATCTATTGGCAAGTAAAAGAGTTGTAGAAGTTGGTTTTAACTCACCTAGATTGAGACTTTGAAAAACTGAATATGGAAGTAAATTCACACTAGCTCCAAGATCAAGTAAAGCTCTTTCAATTTTATGTTCTCCAATAAAGCATGAAATTGT
>Ga0325411_1000844_pt1 | contig 33016 bp, 11 predicted proteins | sample PopdelMetagenome_13_FD_206181 | JGI IMG/M metagenome (GOLD analysis project Ga0325411, IMG submission 206181) | Populus deltoides microbial communities from Bellville, Georgia, United States - Xylem-PdIQD-R4 | ecosystem: Host-associated > Plants > Phyllosphere > Stem > Wood/Secondary xylem...
ATTTCACTCCTTTTAAATTTAGTGGATGGCTAAAGGATTTGATAGCATTTATGCATTACTTTAGTTTTAGAAATATGAAGGAAGAAATAAGAAATTACATTACAGTAATTGATGTCTAACTTCCTAAAGCCAATTTAAATCATCAATTAAATTCAGTGAAATTTAGTTTAGTTTCTTAAGTTCAATTTTCACTCTCCTTAGATTTTTCAAAGCATGCCGCCATTTTGCTGGAAACAGAGTGCGAATATCCCCACAGTCTACCACATGTACATCTTCTAATCTTTGTAAGAAGTCCTTTTGCGACCCATGGCCATGGATGGTCATCTGATCAGACGACAATACTATATTTTCTAAACCCTCAACGTTGCAAAAACCAATTAGAGACACAGTAGGAAACAACTGCTCAAATGTCTTTGCATTTAAGGATGCGGCGCTGATATCACCCAAATATAAACTTTTCGAGGTTGGGTATACTATTTCTGAATAATAATCCCGATCCCCGAACACTATATCATATTTGAGCAACCTGGGAAAAACAAAATCTATGGGAATGCATTCAACCTTCGGTATCTTCAATGATAATACAGCTAAATGAGACAGCGAATTTAGTTCTGTTAGGCTTGCATTCATTCCTTCTGTGCTGTCACATCCAACAACATCCCATCCGTTGAAGCTCGTATCCCCGATCAACAGTTCTTCTAACTTCTTCAACCTTCCTATCAAATTCACAGGAATCCTTCTTAGATTTTCACAACCTGTCACATCCAACAACCTTAACTCCTTGAGCTCCCCAATTTCATCAGGTAATTCTTCAACGGAGGAGCACCACATGAAACCAAGAATCTCAAGTCTTTGCAGCTTTCTCAACCAAATGAGGTCCTTGCATTCACACTCGATCAATATTAACGATTGAAGGTTCGTTGAGAATTGAAGTGATTGCAATGACAAACACACTCCCTTTAGAGACAAAACTTCAATTGCTTTCATCCCTTCAAAAAACCTCTCTGGAACATTCAAATCGTCATCCAGTTCTAATAAAAGAACTTTGAGCTGTGGACACACCAATTCTTCAGGAAGTTCTGCTAGTTTATTGCCCATTAACGAGATTGTTGTACAGCCTTCAAAGCTTTTATTGCTCGTTGGCCACTCCAGCAACCCAATGCGGCCAGCATTTACCATGAATCCGTATTTTTCTGATGCTATCTGAATAGCAACATCACGAAACAAGTCATGCATTTTCACATATTCTTCACTTTTACTTCCTAACAGCATACAACAAGCTTTGAGGTATTCGATTTCCATATAAACTCGTTTCCTTATACCTTCAATGGACTTATCTTGATATAACCCGTAGCCAACTGCATATCTCGTCAACTGCTCGATTGGAATTTCATAATCTTCTGGAAATAAACAGCATAGCAAGAAACATAACTTCGTTTCCTCGTACTTCAAATAATCATAGCTCAATTTAAGACATGCATATGCATTTTTTCGGTCATCATATTTTCCCACGTGTCGAGATTGAGATTTTTTGAGGTCTTCAGATGCTACTTCCCACTCATTTTTAGATTTACCTTCTAGAGCCTTTCCCACTGCAACAAGTGCTATAGGCAAGCCTTGGCATTCTTTCGCAACCTCCTTTGCCACTCTGTTCAAGTCAGAGTCCTCATCACGTAAACCTGCATTGATTTTGAATAAAGCCCATGCTTCCTCTTCAGATAAGACTCTTAAAAACACTTTTTGCTGGCACTCCATATAAGAACATATATCCTTAAGACGTGTTGTTAGAAGAATTTTACAACCCCCGTGAGCATCACCAAATGGGATCCCTATCTCTTCCAGGCGAATAACTTCCCAGACATCATCTAGGATTATAAGCAACTTCTTCACTTTCTCCAGTATCTTCCGTAATCGATCTGCTCTCCCTTCTTCACTGTTTCCTTCAATTTTCAAACCTAACATATCTGCCATTCGGTTCTGAATGTCTTTAACTTTTGGAGTCTGCGACACCGAAGCCATCAAAACTTCATCAAAAAGCTTCGAATCTTTGGCTATCCTGCCTACTTCTTTCACAAGGGTGGTTTTACCCACCCCTCCCATACCCCACACTCCGATCATATTGACATTGTCATCTTTGAGAGCTTTCATAATCTGTTCGAAAGCTTCTTCTGACGATTTTGAGAGCATGAATTCCTTTGATGGAAGAAATTCTTTGGGCTGAGGAGCATCTTTGCAGGAAACTGTTGTAAGCTTTTTGCTAGTTTTTCGAAGATCTCTGAAAGTCTCCGACTTCTTGGCCAGTGCCATGCTTAACTTGAATTGTCGCATGCAGTTTGGACACCAAGTGAAGCATTTGCCATTTTTTTCTATTTCATTTTCCAAAGGCTTCGCACCTTCAATTCCGTTGTTTGCTTCTTCCAGCCATTTGATGACATCTTCGTAAATTTCTTCAGCATTCCTTTCAGCTACTCGGACAGCATCTTGCAGACGATCTTTTACCGAAACCAGGTTCTCCTTTTGTTCTTTGAATTCTTGAACAAAATTGTTGAAACAGAACATGTAACGGAACTGCCTTCCTACTGGTTCCACCAAGAGATCTGCTATCTTGGATATAGCAGCACTTATGATATCCATTTTTCACCGGTCTGAAAATCAAAGAAATAAGGATACAGAACGTGAGAGTGAGTCATTACAAGTAAAATAGGCATTGGGAGAATGAGAATAGTAATTTCATTACCTTAATTTGTGAAAATATATGCGGAAAGCACTGGTACTGAAGGCCTTTAGCTCTGTATGGAAGCCAGCTTCAAGAGCAACAAGGCAAGGTATAAGTAGAACGATATACATTTTAATTCCTTGTCCTAACATAACAATTATTTACACAATAGTTCATAGATCATTGTAATCCCTTTGTCCCCTCATCAATATCTATCCATGCCATGTGTTAAAAATTCACACTTACCCTAACAATTATTTACACAATAGTTCTTAGATCTCTGTGTTTTTCCATAAAAATGATAGAAATACTTTTTCTTTCTTTCTCAAAACCAATAAAAAGAAAAGATAGCATATCATCAATCTAATGAATATATTTATAGAAGAAGGACTTTATGTTGAAAAGAGGAGAAGTATTAAAACAAAACAGTTTACATGGATTCTAACTTACGAGTTAGAGCAGCAATTCCCATAAAAAAAAATGCAATTTGATGACATAATTAATGGAACGAACTCAACAAAGGATCAATCTTAGGCAACTAAAATCTGTAATGACTATGTCTATCTATGCCATGAGTAAAAGTCACACTTATTTACGCAACAGCTTTATCTAATGAAGCTGATTTGGTTTCAATTTTATTATCTTAATTTTAAACACTATTTTCCTCGATTATTAAGTAATCGGAATATCTATCCTTTCTTTTTTTATATATAGTTCACATATAGATCTATGTGCTTTTTCCATAAAACAAAGATAGAATTACTTTTTTTTTCCTTCTCAAAACCAATAAAAAGAATTTCATTAGTGAAAGATAGCATACCACCGATCTAACGAATACATTGAATCAAAATAGTTTAAACTTATGAGTTTAAAGCAGTAATTCCCACAAAAATGCAAATTTATGACATAATTAAGATAAAAAGCATAATATAAAGATAATGACAAACAAATAAAAGAATAATATGTACAAGTACTCACCTAGCAAAGAGAGAAAGGAATGGAAGGCTGATGATGATCACTTTGACACCTGCACGAATGATACTAGCTCCTCATCTCTTCCAATAACACATATAATTAATCTAAAGCTATGATCGGTCAATGTTTTTTTTTTTTTGAAAATTATGAATAAGGAGAAAAAAAAGAGACTTGCAAAGGAACTCCACAAAGGATCAAACTTAGGCAACTAAAATCTGCAATGACTATCTCTTGCATCACACACTCAAGTAATAAGACCTGCCCATTACATTATACAGAAAGCTAAAAGAACAAGGCTATTGATAGCATCCACCAAGGTTTTATTTCATTTCAGTCCTTTCATTTTTTTCTATTTCACCATTCGATGCTTCAAATTGTTTTTTTATTTAATTTGATTTAATAGGGTGTTGTTTTTCTCTTGAGTTGTTGTGATTACCCTCGCATATGCGCTATGCTGGGAATTACAATTACAAATTACAGTTTCAAATTTAGAAAACAATTAAGAGAAAGGACTTGTGACATGGAGATAAGGTAATCCAAGAAGCCAATAGATTGTCGTCACTTGTTCAACCTTATCTCCTCCTTACAGTTTTTTTCTTTTTAATGTTTTTTTTAATTGAATCTCATGAGTTTTGTTTGAAAATATATTAAATTAATATTTTTTTATGATTTTAATATATCAATATAAATAATTTAAAAAATTATTCTCTAGTTTTACTGATTGAGTTCTTGTTTCTCACTCTGTCCCCGCTTTTCAAAACACTCTCCTGTTCTTCTAATAATGGTGAGAAGATGTCATTTTCACGAGGACAATAATATAATGGTCAATAATGTTTTAAGAAGTTTGCATGTGATATTAATAACGAAGGTTCTCTCCTACGCGACTTTTTTCTTTTCTTTTAAGAAAATAAAATAATTTGAATGATTACTTAGATATTTTTCAAGTATTTTTTTAGAAAATTAAATTTTATTTATTTATTTATTTATTTATTTTAAATTAATATTTTTTGATATGTTTTTTATTATTTTGATATGTTGATGTCAAAAAATTATTTTTTAAAAAATATATATTATTTTGATATATTTCAAAATAAAAAATACTTTGAAAAACAATTACTATCGTACTCATAAATACACTTTAATTCATGGGTTATTGGATTATTGTATTAATTTAGATTAATTAATTTTATTAAAGAAGCATATTTTTTATATATTTTTTTTTAATTTTAACTTGATCGCTGAAATTTCAACATAAAAAAAAAACATGAAATTAGTTTGCAAATCCTTTGATATGTGTAGCTGCCATCAGGGTGGATGAAGAAGAAAATTTACAAAACTATTTAGGTGGTGGCCTAGTCAGAGGTGGAAGGAAGGGGGGTCAAGCAGGGGCCCGGGCCCCCCCCTAAAATATTCCGCCCCTGTAATATATATATATATATATATATATATATATATATATATATTATTAGGTAATTAAGTGTGGGATGAGTATTATTAGGTAATTAAGTGTGGGATGAGGTTTTTTTGTTGTACAAAGGTGAGTTTTTTTACTGTAATTAAGTGTGATTTTTCAATTTGATTTTTTTAAAATTAATTTACGTAGCCCTAATATAAATCCTGTAAATATAAAATAATGACTTTGCACAATAAATTCTACAGCCGGTTAAAAACAAAAATATAAATATAAATCATAAGTAAAATTTTTCAACGGAAAGATTGAAGCAGAGCCATCAATTAATTTATTTTTCATCAAACAAAACAAGGTAACTTAAATTTAAAATCTATTTTTATTTTGTTTTGAGATGTTTGTTAATAATTTGATGAGGTTTTTTTTTATATATAATTCTACCATTTTTGCTTCATTTTTTTTTCTCATATCTGCTAATTTTACCAATTGTTTTTTGAATTCTTGTTATAGTGCTTTTTTTTAATTAATTAGATATATTTTATTGGTTTGTTTTTATTATACTTTGATTTTTTTTATGTTTTTTTTTATCAGAATCACCAAAATTATCAATTTTTTCTCACGATATATGTTTTGATTTTAGGTTGAACCATGAACAAAATAAGAAGAATTTGTTTTTTTTTTCAAAAAAAAATATTGATAACTCGCAGCCTAGTGAACCAACTCCAATGTGTAATGTTAAAGTTATGGTTGAGCAACTCCAATGCGTCTTAGTTTACAAAGAACCCGCGTTGATTAGTAAGAATAGTTCTTTATTATTTTTTGTTTTATTTCAAAGTTTATCGAACATAAATAATGCTTCGTTTTAGCTAATATTTCTTATATACTTTGTATGTTTATATTTGATAGATTTAAAGACCAACAACATTAAAGTGATGAATATATTATGAAGATGAAATTAACTTCGTTGCTTTGACTCAATTTGGTATTTCTTCGAACCTTTTACCTTATACGAAGATCATTATATATTTATAGTAAGTTATTTGAATAAAACTAAATTATACATGTTTTTTTTACAACTCATGTACAATAAAGTAAAATAAATATTATATTATATTATATTAATTATGGCCCTCCCTAACAAATAATTCTAGCTTCGCCCCTGGGCCTAGTGGTAAGAGTTTGGAACTAAGGGGTGGCCTAGTGGTAAGAGTTTGGAACTAAGAGGTTTGTTTTCTCTGTAGTGTCAGGTTCGAGCCATGGGGTTGCTTATATGATGGTCACTGGAGGCTTACATGGTCGTTAACTTTAAGGCCCGTGGGATCAGTCGAGGTGCGCGCAAGCTGGTCCGGACACCAATGTTAATTAAAAAAAAAAAGGAAATCTACAACCAGCAACAACCAGAAGATATCACCAATCTGGAAAAAAAACAGAAATTAAGCACTGCATCAAAAGACGGGGAACTAAAATTAACCTCTAATAACTAAACATCCTGGGAGTGTCCCAGAAATCCTTTGATATTTCAATTGCTCATTTAAAGCATATCAATCATGAAGTAGTTCGTCTGACGTTAGTGTCTCATGATCTAGCTTCTACTAGTTTATTGAACTGTTATTCATTGGATAAATTTTTTTAAATGTAAAAAAATATTAAAAGCATGAAGAATCTTTTAATTATATTATTGGTTTAATAAGTTAATTTTGTAATATAGTTTTTTTTTTATCTAACTCAAGTTTTTAATTAAATCATGTAAAAGTTAACTTAAATTAAATTGATTGATTTTATGGATTAAAGTACAATTTTAATGACTGGTAAAAACATAAATTAACTTTTAATAAAACTTTCAAAATAATAACTTTTTTAAAAAATATACCATTAAACTACATGGATGATATCAATTTTGCACCCTTTTATTACTAAACTATTTTGATTTTTCATTTAAAGTCAACAAAAAAATAGTGTGAGTCTCAATCTAGATTAACTTGCCAAACCCACAATCAAGGTCATGAGATTGTGATAATCTTATAAAAAATAAATCAAAACAAATTATAAATCTCAATTTTCAATAAACTTATTATTAAATGTTGAAATTGAAAAAAAAACCAATATAAAAATATTATACAATAAAAGACCTGAGTCTACACGACTTAACTCGCAAAACACGCGACCTGAGTCATAAAACCAGGATAACCTCATAAAAAGCAAACCAAAATAAATCATGAAGCTTAATTCATAATCAACCCAATGTTGAATGATAAAATTGAAAAAATACCAATTATAAAAAGATAAAAAAAAATTGAGCTAACTCGTCAAACCCATAATACGAGTTATTAGACTTAGCTAACCATACATAAAGCAAACTATGATAAATTATTAAGCGGACTCCAATAAACTAAATGTTGAAATATGAAATTAGGGAAAGAAATATAGATTTAGAAAACAAAAAACAAAATTAAAAAAAAATTATTGAAATGAATAGTGTTTTGTGAGGTGGTAAATAGTAAATTTACTACCTCTTTTAGTTTATAGTGTAAAGAGATTGAGCTAACCATATATAAAACAAACCACAATAAATTATTAAACCCAGTCTCCAAGAAACTAAATGTTGAAGTATGAAATTAGAGAAAGAAATATAGATTTAGAAGAAAAAAAAAACAAGTAAAAAAAACACTATTGACGATGCAATTTTTTTAAAAAATTTAAGATTTTGATCATTAACTCAAGATAAAAAAAAAGAAATGAAAAAAAAAACCTGAGTCAAACTTGATAAATCTGTTGAATCCATGACTTGAGACATAATATCAAGATAACTCTATAGAAAAAAAAAACGTATAAAAAAAAGAACACCAATTTTCAAAAAACTTAATTAAAAAAACAAAATTCTCTCATATATTGCCTCAAATTAAATGAAAGAGGATGAAATCAAAAAAATTAATTTAATTAAAAAACATTACTTTTAAAGAAGCAAAATTTAACAAAGATCAGAAAAAAAACTTTTAGGCAATCCTTGTTATTTTAAAAAGAAAGATAAATCCTATAAAAAGGAAATAAAAAAGAATGTTAAAGGTTGAAATATAAAAAAAAAAAAAGAGCTTAAAAAAAAAACAAAATACCAAAGAAGCCTGAGTGAACCCTATAAACTCGGATTAAACTCTTAAACCCGCAATCCATTAAATTCTTGACCCAGGCTCAACACAGGAGCTCAACATCTAAAAAATTAAATGTTGGAAGATAAAATCAATCAATTTAATTCAATTTAAAAATAAAATTCCTTCATAAAAACTAAATTCAACAAAGACAAAAAAAAAATTGTTGTTACTTATTTTTAGACCTCACATGCGGAAGATACTCCTTTTAAACCAAGTATAAGAGTATATCTCATGTTTGCCGGAAAGTTAACAAAAACGGAGTAAAAAGAAATATTTTTTCGAACCTTTTAAACCAATTACTGAAGCTGTTTTTTATGTTAGGTTTTTTAGGCTGATAAGAATTCTTCATATAAATTTTTCAGAATTTATATTTAAAAAAAATAATTAATTCTACACTTGTCATAATTTTTTGTTTCACCTTAGACTCTGATGCTATATGTGGCATCACTTTGATACTGTGACACCTAAAGAGATATTCAATAGACCCTTGAGATAACGGATATAATTATTAATGTAAAGCTATGATCGGTTTTTCTTTTTCTTTTTTAGAAAATTATGAATAAGGAGAAAAGGAGACTTTCAAGGAACTTAACAATGGATCAAACTTAGGCAAATGCTATTGGTGGCATCCAACTCCTTTTTCTCTTTTCACCCTCTTTTGTGGTTTTATTTTATTTCAGTCCTTCCATTTTTAAAAGTTCACCCTTTGATGCTTCAAATTGTTTTTTTTTTAATTTGATTTAATAGGGTGTTGTTTTGCTCTTGATTTAATACTCTCCCCAGTTAATTGAATTGGCACCATTTTGTTTTTTGTTTTTTTTTAATTGGGTTTGGATGAGTTTTGTTCGAATATAAATTTTTAAAAATATATATCAAATTAGTATTTTTTTTATGATTTTAATATGTTAATATAAAAAATTTTAAAAATTATTTTAAAATGTTTTTAAACAAAAAAACAATTTAAAAAAACATCTTATATTACAATATCAATCCCACACTCTCTTGGCATTCTTAATCTTTCTCTGGTTTTACTTATATCCTTTTCTTTTCTTTTTTGTTATCTTTATTAAAACAATAATATACAAGAAAAAAAAAACCTCTTCAGATGGTTCATGTTCAAACCCTAAAATAGGTTTGATGGAAATATAGAAATTAACTAGGGACTAGGGAGAGTCTATTTCCACTATACACCTTATTCTGCCTTGTCTTTTAGCACCACACTACCTCTCTGATTGAGGCCATAAAATCATGTTCTTGCTTTTCCAAACATTCTCCTGTTCCTCTTAGCACGAGATAGAACATAGAGCTAAAAAAACTTTACCTTATTTCAGCGGTCCCGACGAAAGCAAGGAAATAATGTTGAGATGAGGTCATTTCCCTGTCATTTTCACGAGGACAATAATATTGTTTTACAAACTTTGCATATGATACTAGTGACATTACCCATGCAATGTCGCGGGTCAATTTTTTTTACATAAAAAATATTAAAAAAGTTAAGATTTAAAAGTATTAGATCTTTCTACAAAACTATATCCAAGAGTCTTGAGTTTGCTGCAAGCCTGACCTAAGAGTAATATTTATAATATTAATAATAGCATTAAACTTGCATGACTCAAGTTTAAGTGGGTTTGACTGCAATATCAGACCCAATAACCTTGGATGTGGATCTGGCTGCAAGTTCGTGTCATAAAAGTGTGATAATGAAATAGATTAATTAAAAAAAACAAAGAAAAAAACTAACATAAAGCAAAAAAACTAATGAAGAAAAAGAAAAAAAAATATGAATTAACTGGGTTAACCCTTCAAAGCAGGTTAACTCGTCAAACCTTGGATTCGTGTCGTGAAAGTTTGATAACTAAATAGAAAAAAAAATTGACGGGTTACCCATTATTAATTGGGCTAACCTGTCAAACCTGGAATCCATGTTATGAAAGTGTGATAACTAAATAGAAAAAAGTTGAACATTAACAAACTAAATTAAACGAAAAAAATTAATTAAAAAGGAAAAAAACAAAAACAAATAAAAGACATCAGCCTTTTCACTGTGGACTGCACTGTGGAGTCCATAGTCAAAGGCATAAAAATGGCAAAAAAACCAAAAAACAAATTTCTCTAATTAGCCAAACCTAAGATAACTAAATAGAAAAAAGGCTAAGATCTAAAAGTGTTAGGTCTCTCTGCAAAACTATACCTAAGAATCTTGGGTTTGACAGCAACGCCTGACCTAAGAGTAATATTTATAATATTAATAATAACATTAAACTTGCATGACCCAAGTTTAAGTGGGTTTGGCTGCAATACCAGACCCAATAGCCTTGGATGTGGGTCTGGCTGCAAGTTCGTGTCATAAAAGTGTGATAATTAAATAGATTAATTAAAAATAAAAAAAACAAAGAAAAAAAACCAACAGAAAGAAAAAACTAATGAAGAAAAATAAAAATAAAAATATGAATTTACTGGGTTAACCCTTCAAAACAGGTTAACCCGTCAAACCTTTGATTCGTGTCATGAAAGTTTGATAACTAAATAGAAAAAAATTTGACGGGTTACCCAAAATTAATTGGGCTAACCCGTCAAACCCGGAATTCATGTCATGAAAGTTTGATAACTAAATAGAAAAAAATTGAACATTAACAAACTAAATTAAACGAAAAAAATTAATTAAAAAGGAAAAAAACAAAAACAAACAAAAGGCTAATAACAGAAAAAAAAAACTTATAAGAAGAAAAAAACTAATGAAGAAAAAGAAAAAAAATCTAAATTAACTGGGTTAACTCGTCAAACTTAAGATCCGTGTTATGAAAGTTTGATAACTAAATAGAAAAATATTTAATATCAACAAACTAAATAAATAAAATTAATTAAAAAGAAAAAAAAAAGAAAGCATCAACCTTTTCATCGTGGACTGCACTGTACAGTCCATATTGAAAGGCATAAAAGGGAAAAAAAAGAAAAAAAAAACTAAAGGTATTAGTCTTTTCACTGTGGACTACATACAATATTAAAAGATGAAATCGAAAGAAAAAAACTAATGAGGAAAAAGAAAAAAAAATCTGAATCAACTAGGTCAATCCGTCAAATCAGGTCAACCCGTCAAACCTGAGATTAGTGTCATGAAAGTGTGATAACTAAAAAAAAAAGATTTAATATTAATGAACTAAATTAAAAAAAATATTAATTAAAAAGGAAAAAGCAAAGAGAAAAAAACCTACAGGAAGAAAAAAAAATTGAATCAACTGGGTTAAACCATCAAACATGAGATCCGTGTCATGAAAGCTTGATAATTAAACAGAAAAAACTTAATATTAAGAAACTATAGACAAAAAAAATAAACTAAAGGCATAAGGTTTTTCATTATGGACTGCACCGTGCAGTCCATAGTAAAAGGCTTAAAAAGGAAAAGGAAAAGGAAAAAAAAAACAAAGGCATACGCCATGGGTTATTTTTTTTTTTGCATAAAAAATATCAAAAAATGCTAAGATCTAAGAGTGTTAGGTCTTTCTGCAAAGATATACCTAAAAGTCTTGGGTCTAATTGCAACACTTAACCCAAAAATAATATTTATAATATTAATAATAATATTAAACTTACATGACTTAAGTTTAAGTGAGTCTGACTACAACACCGGACTCAAGAGCATTGGATGTAGATCTGGCTATAAGGTCGTGTCATAAAAGTGTGATAATTAAATAGATTAATTAAAAAGACAAAAAAACAAAGAAAAAAAACCAATAGGGAGAAAAAAACTAATGAAGAAAAAGAAAAAAAATATGAATTAATCGGGTTAACCCTTCAAACCAGGTTAACTCGTCAAACCTAGAATTCGCATCATGAAAGTTTGATAACTAAATAGAAGAAAAAAAATTGACGGGTTTACCAAAATTAACTGGGTTAACCCGTCAAACCAAGTTAACCTGTCAAGCTCGGGATACGTGTCATGAAAGTTTGATAATTAAATAGAAAGAAATTTAACATTAACAAACTAAACTACAAGAAAAAAAAAAATTCTGGTTAACTCGTCAAATCAGGTTAACTCATCAAACCCGAAATCCGTGTCATGAAAGTCTGATAACTAAATAAAAAAAATTTAACATTAACAAACTAAATTAAATAAAAAAACATTAAAAACAAAAAAAATAGACAGTTTTTACTTTTTAGTATATGTTATAATATAATATAATAATAATCATAATAATATAATTATGGGGAAAGTTAAAAGGCGTGGGAAAGCTACAGTACTTTTCCTATGCCTTTTAGAGTATTGTTAATTAATAACAAAGATAGTAATGGTGATTTTCAATAATGATTACAATAATGTTTTAAAAAGTTTGCATGTTATATTAATAACATAGGTTCTCTCATTTAAGAAAATAAAATAATTTGAATGATTACTTAGATATTTCAAAGGTATTTAAAAAAAATATTTATTTATTTGTTTTAAATTAATATTTTTTTGATCATTTTGATATGCTGATGTCAAAATTTTTTTATATAAAATATATATTATTTTGATGCATTTCCGAATAAAAAATATTTTGAAAAGCAACCGCTACCACACTTCTAAACACACTTTAAATTCATGGGTTATTGCATTAATTTAGATTAATTAATTTTATTAAAGTAGCATATTGTTTTCTTTTAATTTTTTTTAATTTTAACTTGATCAAATCTAAATCGAATTTGACTGGTTCAATTGAATTTCCAACTTAAAAAAGAAGAGAAAAGAAAACATGAAGTTAGTTTGCAAATCCTTTGATATGAGTAGCAGTCATCAAGGTGGATGAAGGAGGAGATCTACAACAAGCAACAATCAGAAGATATCACAAATCTAGAAAAAAAACAGCAAGAACTGCATCAAATGATGCGGAACTAAAATTAACCCTCCAATAATTAAACATCCTGGGAGTGTCTTAGAAATCCTTTGATATTTTAATTGCTCATTTAAAGCATATCAATCATGAAGTAGTTCAACTGACGTTAGTGTCTCAAGATCTAACTTCTACTACTGCTATATTTACACGCGCTTTTGCCGCTAGATAAATTTTTTAAAATATAAAAATATTATTAAAAGTATGAATAAATTTTTATTAAATCTGGTTAATGAATCAATCTTAAAATCTTGCGATTTAATTCTTTACTTAACTTGAGTATATATATTAAATTAATTGATTTCATAGATTAAAATAAAATCTTAATGACTAGTAAAAATATCATTTAATTTTTAATAAAACTTTAAGAAAATAATTATTTTTTAAATATTAAACTACATGGGTGTTATCGATTTTGCACCCAATTTATTTTTTTATATTAATTTTATTACTAAACTATTTTGGATTTTCAATTAAGGATTTCTATTACAATTACCTAAGAAAATTAAGTTTGTTACAAATTAATATCATTTATAACAAAAAAAAAAAGTTTGAATGAAAATATGGATGGAAAGCCATGAAATTAGACGAAAGTCCTTCATTAAAAATTTATGAAAGTTTAATGATAAAATTGATAAAAAAATTTTTGATGATAACACTAAAATAATAATTTTAATATTGTCTCTTTCAACAATGATAAATATGAAGTGTGGACTTTTGAGATCTCAAAGACCTGCAAATAAAATTTGTTTATTTGCAACCAAACACAGAGAATTCTAGTTTTGCCTTTCAATATGAATTTTCTAATAATTTTTTCCATAGAAAAGTGGTCCTTCAACTATTAGAAATTATGATTTAACTCCGTGTTCAACAGGAAAAGCGAATTAGACGAAAAGCTATTTTTTTCCTTAGTATATAATAAATGTAAGTCTACGTAATTTTCTTACAAATCTCGTTTCTTTCTTTCAAACATGATTTCTCTCTCCAACCTCTCTCTGAAGCAAATTTGGCTAAATTCAACCTTTTTCTTCAATTTTCTTTTCAATCAAACTCCTAATTGGTCTTCAAAATTATAATTGGCCTGATTGTACCTATTTTAGACCACTTCTTGCTTTTAAAATTTTATTATATGTTTGATTTCATCCTAAATCATAATTTTTATTTATATTTTTTTTAATTTTTGATATTGTTTCAACAATTGTTTCTTTTTTTAAAAAATATGCCTAGTTTTGTTCAAGATCTAATGATAGGATTAGGTAAGGGGTATTTTATACCCAAAAATTCTTTTTTTTTAATTTTATTTTTAACCCATAACATCTGCAAAACACCCTATAGACCTTGATAAATCATTTATTGCCTCAAATAACCCAGTAATTAGTCAAACAACCCAAAGCAACTTGAATTAAACCTTTTTGCTTTTGAGGAAGACAAAGAACACTTAAGTAAAACTCTCAGACAAGGGGAAGGACAAAGAACACCTAAGTAAAACTCTCATTGTTGAATGAATTTTACTAACACCAAAATCGACCTTTTACATTGCTAGAATCGATGTCAACTAATGACTTTCTCTTTCTTCAACTAGAATCCAACAATCTTTTTTCTCATCTCTCAAACCAATGATTGAAAATAAAAAAAGTAAATTTTTCAATAAAAAAATGATTTTTCAAAAACTAAAAGGACCGAAAAATTATAATTCAAAAGTGAACTTCTCTCGCTAATTTTGAACCTGCCACCTTTTTTTTTTTGCCATTTTTCTCTTTGGTCCCCAATCTTTTTAATCTTACCCTTTCATAACAAACCAAAAGCAATTGGCCATCAATTTGACCACAAAATGATAAAATTAAGAAGAAAAAATTAAAAGAAAAAAAAATCACTACTCCAGTTCATAATGAAATGTGAGAGGCTTCATAGTGAATGGTGCTATCATAAAATCACCTCATAGTTTATGAATTTATTTTGTTTATGTTATGTCTTGGTTAGAAGTACTTGACCCACTAGTTGTTTTTTCTCCAAAAATCCATAAAAAGTAGTGTAACACTAGATAGGTGGCTCGTGCTATATTGTGGGTAGACCCAATTGTTTTTCAACATAAAGAAAGGATGTTAAGGCAATGCAAGCATTCATAAAAAAACAAAAAAAGTTGAGACGTGGGTCATTGACTCAATTATGTTTAATAAGATCGGCTAATTGAAAAACACCAATGACAAATACATGACTATAAAAAAAATTAAAGAAAAAATGACACTGAAAGAAGGTAAAAAAATAAAATTGAGGCCATCCATGTTAGCATGCAAAATATGCGACTTGGTCGTGACATCGGGGTAACCTCGTTGAAAAAATATTAAATAAAATCATGAAGCTCAATTATCAAATAACCTAAAATCAAAGGGCGAAGCTAAAAAAACAACCCGAGTTAAACCAGGTTAACCTGTTAACCCCATGATTATAGGTATAAGATTAAACTATCAATCAAATGTTGAAGGATCTTATCTGATAATAAAGAAAAATTTAAATAAGAACGTGAAAACATTCAAAGCTCAATTTCTAGTAAACAAAATATTGAAGGACGAATTGAAGACAAAATATAATCTCAAAAAAGTTTTGAAAAAAACCCGACTCGATTCCATCGGGTCAGCATACAAAATTTGTGACCTGGTTGTGATATTGGGCAACCTCATCAAAAGCAAATTGAATAAAATTATGAAGCTTAATTATCAAACAACCTAATGTTGAAGAGTAAGATAACCCGTATCATTTTCAAAATCAATGAGAAATCCAATAGAAAGAAAATAAAAAAAAACTAGAGCCCAAAATTCAATTAAATAAATGTTGAAGGATGAAACTAAAAAACCATAAGCTTAAAAAGGGGGGAAAAACCAAGCAAACTCGAGCAAATCTCCTAAACCTATGTTAATATTCCAAACTCGTAACTTATGAAATTCTAGATCTTGACTCAATAAAAAAGCTCTATTCACAACCAATTTAATGTTGAAGGATGAAGAAAAAAAATTATTTTTGAAAATAAAAAATAAAAAATAAAAAAAGCAATAAAAAAATGAGGATCAAACCTAATAGGAAAAAAAACTAAAGGATGAAATAAAAAAAATCAATTTTTAAAATTATCTCAAATAAAATAAATAGAAATCAAAAGAAAGGTGACTAAATTTGACATATTAAAAAAATTAAAGGAGGTTGAAATTAAAAAAACAATCTAATTTTATATATAAAAAACTAAAACAAATCATGAAGTCTAATTCCAAATCAAACAGAATATTAAATAAAGAGATTGGGGGGAAAAGCCAATTTAAAAAAAGAAAAAAAGAAAGAGTCAACTTGGTTAACCAGCCAAACCTGTTACCCAAGTCACGAAACAAGGATAAACTAATAAAATGTAAATTCAATGTTGAAGGACCCATAACCTAGGTCATCAGACCGAGATACCTTTTTAGAAAGAAAATAAAAAAACTTGATTTAAAATGTCAAAACCCATAACCTTGATCATGAAACCAAGATATCCTTGTAAAATATAAATTAAAATAAATTATGAAGCTCAAGTCTCAACCGATCCAATGTTGAATGATGAAATTGTAAAAAAACTCAATTAAAAAAACACACAAAATACAACCTGAGTTAACTCATTAAAAACTATTCATGTATCATGAGGCTGAAATAACCCAATAAAAAGTAAATAAAACAATCATGAAGCCTAATTATCAATATACTCACTATTAAATGATGAGACTAAGAAGAAAAAGTTACTTAAGAAAAAAAACTCGAGTCAATTGGGTTAACCTACTAAACTCGTGATCCTTGCAACAAGAGTGAGATAACTTAATAAAAAACAAACCTAATATTAAAAAATGAATTGTTTTTTTTATATATATATAAAAAACATTAATTAAAAAAATAAAAAAAACATTAATCAAATAAATAGTGTTTTGTGAGTCTCATTTAGTATTTTCTTGTTAATTTAATATTAATTAGAGTTTTTAAAAAAGAAAACGAGGACAAGTGAGAGACAGGAAAAAAAGAGAAAGTAAGCTCCTCTTTTGATATGGTGGCCGACCAGTTTTTCTTTGCCTTTTCTTTTTAAAACTTGATGCCCCCGGGATAGAAATCCTTGAACTGTAGCAGAGTTGAAGGTTATGTAAAAAAGAGAGCTAAACTCTCTTAATTTCTTGTATTAAAGGGTGGATGATATGTTGTCCAATCTTTATTAAAAAAAATAGACATGGAGAATGTGTTGCTACACTTATATTAGAAAATGACGTGTAATTAGCTTGTTCAGAATTTAATGACCGGATTAGGTTAAGGGTATTTTATACCCAAAAGTTAGAAAACATCCTAAAAACCTTGATAAATCTATTTATAGCCTTAAATAACCTAGTAAGTAGTCAAAAACCCAAAAGCAACTTGAATTTACCTTTTTTGCTTTTAGGAAAGACAAATAACACCTAAGTAAAACAAGGAGAAAGACGAAGAACACCTAAGTAAAACTCTTATCATCGAATGAATCTCACTGGCATCAAAATCGACCTTTTACATGGCTAAGATCGATGTCAACTAATAATTTTCTCTTTCTTTAACTAGAATCCAACAACCTTCTCTCTCATCTCTCAGACCAATGACTGAAAATAAAAATAAAAAATTCAATAAAAAAATGAATTTTCAAAAACTAAAAGGATTGAAAAATTATAATTCGAACAAAGTGAACTTTTTATGTTAATTTTGAAACTGCCACCTATTTTTTTTATTCTTTTCTTTTTGGTCACCTATCTTTTAATCTTACCCTTTCATAACAAACCAAAAGCAATTGGCCATCAATTTGACCACAAAATAATAAAATTAAGAAGAAAAAAAATGTTTGAGCATTAAAAGAAAAACATCACTACTCCCGTTCATAATAAAATGTAAGAGGATTCATAATGAATGGTGCCATCATAAAATCACCTCACCACCTCACGGTTTATTAATTTATTTTGATAATGTTATGCCTTGGTTAGAAATAATTGACCCACCACATCAACTATAGTACTAGAGTTGAAGGTTGTGTTTTGTGAGGAAGGGTATAATTAAAAAAACCCTTCTCATTTAGTTTTTTTTTGGTTAATTTAATATTTAATTAGAGTTTTTAAAATACAAAACAGGGACAAGTGAGAGACGGGAGAAAGAAAGAAAGTAAGCTTATCTTTTGAAATGGTGGTCGGGCCAGTTTTTCTTTGCTTTTTCTTTTTAAAACCTTGATGCCCCCCTGGATACAAATCTTTGAAGGTTTAAGAGGCAAAACGGGGACAAGTGCTTTTCGCTTTTCCAAGATACACACCATGATATTATGGTGATCTTCGAGGAATTTCTTATCTTTTGATGTGGTGCTCTAAGATACACCATCATATTGTGGTCGTCCTCCAGAATCGGTTTATCAATCGATGAAGAAGATATTGTAAGAATTCGGTCTATAAAATGGGATGGAAACTGGTTTGAAATCCGAGCTTCCCTTAGCTATGAGCTGTTTGTGCCAAGAATATTCAACAGAGATGACAATGGAAACTATGGTCAGATTTTGTATAATTTATATCCAAACCTGACCTGTAATCCCTTTGTCCACTCAACAATATCTATCCATGCCATGTGCTAAAATTCACACTTACCCTAACAGTTATTTACACAATAGTTCTTAGATCTCTGAAAATAGTTTACATGGATTCTAACTTACGAGTTAGAGCAGCAATTCCCATAAAAAAAATGCAATTTGATGACATAATTAATAATAGTTTACATGGTGTTTTTTTTTATGATTCTAATATATGATGTAAAATATTAAAAAAATTATTTAAATATATTTTTAAACAAAAAAATAAATTTTTAAAAAAACATCTTATATTGCATTACCAATCCCACACTCTCTTGGTATTCTTAATCTTTCTCTGGTTTTACTTTTATCCTTTTCTTCTTTTCTATTATTTTTATTAAAACAATAATATACAAGAAAAAAAAGCCTCTTCAGATGGTTAATTTAGAAATTAACAAGGGAGAGTCGATTTCCACTGTACACCTTAAGAGTAAAATTTTAAAATAGGTCCCTTTAACCTTATTCTGCCTTGTCGTTTAGCACCACACGTTTCAGTGCTTTTGGAAACACTCTCAGCACGAGATAGAATATAGAGCTAAAAAAAACTTTACGAAAGCAGGAAAATAATAGTGAGCAGAGGTCATTTCCCTGTCATTTTCACCTTAAGTTTACAATAATGTTGTTTTAAGAACTTTGCATGTGATATTAAATAACAAAGGTTTTTAAAAGAGAAAACAGGGACAAGTGTGAGACAAGAAAAAAAGAGAAAGTAAGCTCATCTTTTGATATGGTGGCCGGGCCATTTTTTCTTTACCTTTTCTTTTTAAAACTTGATGCCCCCCCGGGCTAGAAATCATTGACCCACCGAAAGTATTGGCCAAATCCAACCTTTTTCTTCAATTTTCTTTTGAATCAAACTTTCTAATTGGTCCCTACAAAATGTTTTGATTCGAAATTTATGTGTTTTTTAAAGGGGTAAAAATTGGGTTAGTTACCATGAGTAAAAAATGTATCACATCTATTTAATAAAACATATGGAATATTCAAGGCATAATTAAAAATTAAAAAAATTTGTTAATAATAACAAAAGACCAAGTTAAGAAGTTAAGAAACCTCCCAAACTGAGACCTTACATGAATTAAGTTTCAAAATAAACATGGCAGGAGCCTACTTGATGTGATCTTAAAAAAAAAATTCAAAATGGTATATTTTTAAATTTTTTTTTATATATTAAGATGATGATATTTTTTATCGACTTGAATTATTTCGAGCTAATTCGTTAAACTCACAAACTAAACTATGGGCATGGATGGAATCAATAACTTATTTTTTTGTATTTATTTTCTAACTGTAAGATGATGAAAGTTGACATGCGAAGGAAAGCTATCAAATAAAGTTCAAGTGAGGAAAACCATACAGATAAACGTTTTAATAAAATCGAACGGTATTTAATCAAACAACAAACAAAAAAGTTTTATCAATCACATAAACGTTTTTATATAAAAAAGAAAAAAACACCATGAAAGGGTGTAAAGAAAGAAAGCTTGCTGAAATAATATGACAAAAAAGGTTACAATCTTAAAAAAATTGAAATTTCAATGGTATCCGATAAAAAAGTTCTAATTGTTTTTTTAACTAATCCTTTAGAATGATTAAAGTGTAAAATGCAGAGGAAAAAGAAAGCAAAAGAAGTTAGACACGTGGGCCTGTGTACCTAACCCATTAAAAAAAAGACCAGACCTTTTAAATTTTTATATTAAAAGGTGAATCACATGTCGTCAACTTTTCATAAAACAAACATAGGTTATGTGTTGCTATAACTGACTTGTCATTTAATGTTCTTTAAACTAATAAGCTCGTCGTTTAATGTAAACACTCTTCTTTTCTACTAAACTAAACTAACAAAAATCTTGATGGTTTTAAATTATTTATGTTATTTTCCCTCAAATTTCTACGGAAACAAGAGCAGCTAAATTTATTCCCGGCCAAAACATCAACAATTTCAGTACGTAGAACAAAAAATGAGAACTTCCTATTTGGTTCCAAGAAAATGAAAAATAATTGTTTCTTTCTCCATGAAAAGAAAAGAAAGAAAAGGAAGAAAAGAATCAAAGATAGAGAGTCAAACTTGGCTTATTATATGATACAATTTTGTGTTAGATAAGATTATGTACCTAAAATTTTGTGTTACATAATGAATTTTGTGTTAGATAAGATTAATCCCACGGGCTCTGAAGTTAACGACCATGTAAGCCTCCAGTGGCCATCATATGAGCAATCACATGACTCAAACCTGAGACTACAGAGGGAACAAACCACTTAATTCCAAACTCTTATCACTGGACCACCTCCTAGATGGTTCTCAATTCACTAACCTTAGTCAAGTTGGTGTTGGCTTCGCTCTTAACAGGACCTTTCAAGAACATGTTTATTCGTTTTATTTTTTTATGTTTTTTTTTATTATTAAAATGGATTGTTCTTTTCTTCTTCTTGGGTCTCTCTAATTTGTGGGTTCTTCTTGTTTTTTTTACTTCAGAGTCAGTTTCTTTTCTTCCTTTTTTTTGTTAAATATTGGATTTTTGTTTCAATTGGGGGAATGAATTGGTATTTTAGGTCATTGAATAGGTACGGGTCAAGTAGAGTAGTATCCCTTCCTAATCTGAAACCCAAATTTTTGCCATCATGTTTTACTCAAACCTGATCATATTATAAAATTTTCTATTCATCATGTTTTTCTCTGTTGTTGCTTGTTGCTTATACAAACAGATTTGTGTGTGTGTGTAAATAATACCTTCCTTCCTAATGAACTTTCCTCAACTGCCTGCTTCTCTTTTCCTTATTCTGTTTTTCAAGAAAGAAGAAAAACAAAATATTTGGAAAAGAACTTGAAATTGTCAGTACTAAACAATATATAACTAAAAATATAAGAATTAAACATATAGTTATTAAAATTATAGGATTGATTAATTAGTTTTATCAAGACTAAAAGTGTTTTGTGAGGTCATGTTTGCGTGGAAAGAGAGAGTTTGCAGAAACAATTTGTATTATTTTAACTCTTAGTATAATAACCAAAAATGGTGAAAATCATTGGGCTTAAAAAAATGAAATAAAAAACCAAAGAAGTCCGAGTGAACCTTGTAAACTTAAGTTAAATTTTCAAACCCACAATCCATTAAATTCTTGACCTGAGCTTAACTTGAAAGCTCAACACCTAAAAAATTAAATGTTGGAGGATGAAATCAATCAATTAAATTCAGCTTAAAAATAAAATTCCTTCATAAAAAATTAAATTCAACAAAGACGAAAACAAAAGAGAAAACCAAGGCAACCTATGTTATTTTCAAAAAGACTAAAAAATATAATATAAAGTGAATTAAAAAAGAACAAAATGCTGGAGGATGGAAAAAAAAACAAAGAAACTGGGGTCAATATCTTAAACCTGCAAACCATTAAATTCTAGACTCAGACTCAACTAAAAACCTAAAGACTCTACAAATTAAATGTTGGCGAATGAAATAATAATAAAAAATCAGTCAAAAAAGATCTTGCAATGTAAACAAAAATACAATAATAAGAAAAGGAGAATACAAGGATATTGAAAAATACAATGGTTTTCACAACTGTTTTTATTTTTCAAGAAAGAAGAAGAAAAAGAATACTTGGAAAAGAACCTGAAATTGTCAGTACTAAACAATATATAACTAAAAATATAGTTGTCGCACGTGTCTGCGCGGCGTCGTGGCGATCGTTCCACCCTCAAGGTGTATGTCAGTGTCTATTTGGTAAATATGGGGAGACAAGGAATTTTTATCTTTTATCGGTGGAATATTTGAACGGGAGTCGCCACCTAGTATTATGATCACTAGGAACCCTAACTGGTCTCAGAGATCGAGTACAAAGACTAGTTTCTTAAAGGGAAGGTATTAACACCCCAACTACGCCCCACCTAAGGTAAGCTGCGTTATTTTATTGTTTAATAAAACTTAAATTCTTGTTGTAGTTTCTAATTGTCGATCTGTCTACGGTTTAAGAAAAGTCCTCCTCTGTAAGGAGATCCTATCTTATCGGGTAAAACCAATTGTTCTATGTCGTGAAAAGAAATACATTTTTAATATCGGAAATACGTTTTACGTATAAATTTGTAATTCCTGATACTAAAACAAAACAAAATATTTTTTTGAAAATTTTGAAATATTGACCAAATTCTCATGACTTTAATAAACTGGTTATTAAAGCCAAAATGCATCATAAAACATATTTTTTGAAGTTTTCTTTGTTGTATGAAAATACAATATGATTTTTCGCTTTGAGAACCTTGACCGTATGCATGAAACAATTTTTTTTTTTAATGTTTTGATAAAAATCAGGTATTTTAATACCTAATTTGTATTTTTACGACATAAAAATACAAATCAATATTAAAAAAAATTTAGTAGAAAAATACACAAAAGAATTACAATTTCAAAATAAGAATTTTTTTTAATATTTTCTTTTCATTTTCTTTTTTAGGGCCGGACCCAGCTATTTAGGAATAGCTAGGCCATAATTGGCCCATCTATAAACAGTGGCTCTCCACCATTCACATGCTACGTGAACATTAGAGGCTGACAGCGAAGGAGAAGAAGGAAGAAGAGAGAAGTGGGGGAACTAACTTGTGGTGGCTGCTATTGAGGCTTACGGTGGTGCTAGCTGGTGGCGGTGAAATGGTGGTGGCGGTCTTTCTCTCTCTCTCCTCTACTTCTTTGTGTTTTTTTTTCTTTTCTTCCTCTGTTTTTCTCTTCTTTTTTCTTTCAGTAGGGTGGCCGGGGCGGCCACTGTGCAGCCGCCCTAGGGGTGCATCCCCTGTTCTTCCACCATGTGGCAGGCAAGTGGTAAGTTTTGTAGGTGTCTTTTTGGTGGTTTCAGAGAAAAAGGGAGCAGGCAAAGCAGGGGAGAAAAGTCTTCTTCTTCCCCTGTTCTCTACGCGTCCAAGGGAAGAAGAAGACTTATGGTGCCGTTCAAAACGACACCGTTTATTCTTCTTTTTTCTTTTTTCTTTTTTGAAATGTATGAAACTACACCGTTTTTCTCAAAACGCGCCTTTTCATTTAAATGGAAACTGGCGCCAAAACGCATCAGATTCAAAATTAGGCCTTCAATTTGTGCGCTTTTTCATTTTGGTCCTTGGTTTTGGATTTCTTCAATTAAGTCCCCAATTGGCCATCAAACTTCAATATTTATGCAATTAAGCCCTTGATTTGACCAAATTAACTCTAAAAAATTATAATTTGACCTCAGAACTTTAGTTTCTTCCAATTAAAACCTAAATTGACTTCAAAATTAATTTTTCTTGCAATCAAACCGTTCATAAATTCAATTAAACCTTCAATAAAATTTAATTGAGACCATAAACATCTGATTTTGGACTTTTCTTCCTCAAATTGAATTTTCTTTGTTGAATTCAAAATTAATTTTTCTTGCAATCAAACCGTCCATAAATTCAATTAAACCTTCAATAAAATTTAATTAAGTCCATAAACATTTGATTTTGGACTTTTCTTCCTCAAATTGAATTTTCTTTGTCAACAGGACTCTCACTAGTCAACAAAATACTAACAAATTTTAATTTTTGTATTTTTAAACCTCCTCAACTAATTTTTAGTCATTTTCTAGGCACTTTGGCATCCTCTTATCATTACTATTATTATTGTTTTTGGATTTTTTTTTGTTTTTTTAGTCCGAATATATATTTTTTGATTTTTTGAAAGAAAAAAATTGAATTTAAAAAGTAACCCAAAAATAGGTTATGACAATAGTTATTAAAACTATAGGATTGATTAATTAGTTTTATCAAGACCAGAAGTGTTTTGTGAGGTCATGTTTGCGTGGACAGAGAGAGTTTGCATAAACAATTTGTATTATTTTAACTTTTAGTATAATAACCAAAAAATGGTGAAAATCACTGAGTAAATTAATATTTATAAAAATTGATTTGAAATCAATCAAATCAAATGATTTATTTTGAGTTTATTAGATAATTTTAATATGAAAAATTTTAAAAACAAAATTTGATTGGTTTAATATGATCCAAACCGAAAATAAAAAGGAATAAAATCAAACTTAAAAACTAAAATATTTTATAAATTGTAACATATACTAAAACGAATCAGTGTTTTACTGTGGACTACACAATGCAGTCCACACTAAAACACTGATGCTTTATGTTTTTTTTTAAATTGTTTTTTTAGTTGTTTTTTTATGCCTTTTGAGACTATTTTTTAGCTTCCTTCTTTGTTTTTTTTCTTCTAACAAAATTTTTTTGTTTAATTTAGTTTATTAATGTTAAAAATTTTTTTACTTAGTTATCAGACTTTCATGACACGTTTTTCGAATTTAACGGGTTAACCTGGTTTGATAAGTTAATCCAGAATTTTTTTTTTTTGCACTTTCATGACACATATCCCAAGTTTCACAGGTGAACCTGGTTTCACGGGCGAACCCAGTTAATTCTGGGTTGACCCGTCAATTTTTTTGATTTTTTTATTTTCATAATTTTTTTTATATAGTTATCAGACTTTCATGACACAGATCCTGGGTTTAACGGGTTAACATGGTTTGACAAGTTAACCAGGATTTCTTTTTGATTTTTTTTAATTAATTTTTTTCGTTTAGTTCAGTTTGTTAATGTTCATTTTTTTTTATTTAGTTACCAGGCATTCATGACACGGATCCTGGGTTTAACGGGTTAACCTGGTTTGACGAGTTAACCTGGAATATTTTTTTTTGCTTTTTTTTTCTTTTTAATTATTTTTTTCGTTTAGTTTAGTTTGTTAATGTTAAATTTCTTTCTATTTAGTTTTTTTTTTGTTTTTAGAGTTTTTTTCTTTTATTTTTTATTTTTTATTAATTTTATTTAATTAATTTAGTCTATTAATATTAATTTTTTTTCTAAGTAGTTATCGGCTGATGCCTTTAGTTTTTCTTTTTCTTTTTTTGTTATTTTTATGCCTTTGACTGTGGACTGGACAATGCAGTCCACAGTGAAAAGGCTGATGTTTTTTTTTTAATTAATTTTTTTCGTTTAATTTAAATTGTTAATGTTAATTTTTTTTCTATTTAGTTATCAAACTTTCATGACACGGATTCCGGGTTTGACGGGTTAACCTGGTTTGACGAGTTAGCCCAGTTATTTCTTGGTTAACCCATTAATTTGTTTTTTCCTTTTTAATTATCAAACTTTCACGATGGGAATTCAAGGTATGACGGGTTAACCTAGTTTGAAGGGTTAACCCAGTTGATTCATATTTTTTTTCTTTTTCTTCATTAGTTTTTTTCTTCATGTTGGTTTTTTTCTTTTTAACTAATCTATTTAATTATCACACTTTTATGACACGACTTTGCAGCCAGACCCACGTCCAATGCTATTGGGTCCGGTATTGCAGTCAAACCCACTTAAATTTGGGTCATGCAAGTTTAATGTTATTATTAAAATTATAAATATTACTCTTGGGTCAGACGTTGCAACTAAACTTAAGACTCTTAGGTATAACTTTGCAAAACAACCTAACACTTTTATAAATATTACTCTTGGGTCAGGCGTTACAACCAAACCTAAGACTCTTGGGTATAACTTTGCAAAAAAATCTGACACTTTTAGATCTTAACTTTTTTTGAAATGCAAAAAATAATTGACCCGCGACATCGCGCAGAGCATGTAACTATTACTTTTCTATTTGGTCTTGTCGTAATCTCAATAGGGACAAACATTAAATATACCATTAAACGCCTTGGGAGTGTCCCGGAAATCCTTTGATATTTTAATTGCTCATTTAAAGCATATCAATCCAGAGAGTTTGGAAACGTGGATTAATCCGTGTTTTTAAAAAATTTAAATTGTTTTTTGTTAAAAATTAATATTTTTTTATGTTTTGGATCATTTTGATGCACTGATCTCAAAACTAATTTTTTAAAAATAAAAAAAACATCATTTTGATGCATTTCAACATGAAAAACACTTTAAAAAACAACCACAACCATACTCTCAAACTGGAAATAAGTTTAGCTAACGTTAGTGTCTCAAGATCCAAACTTAACGTTAGTGTCTCAAGATCCAAACTGGAAGTAGTTCAGCTGACGTTAGTGTCTCAAGATCTAAATTATACCATTCCATTTAACTATACTCCGCCGAGTTAAATAAATTTTTTAAAATATAAAAAAATTATTTGATGATAATAATAAAATAATAATTTTAATATTAGCTTTTCCAACAATAATTTTAATCCGCTAAACTCGTGATTCGAGTTATAGACTTCACTAAATTTAGTAATTGTTTTAAAAAATATTTTTATTTAATGATATGATTAAAAAATTAACACTCAAACAAATATCGAGATGTTTGTTTAAGACCATAATAACTTTGTGAAAAACACACCAAAATAAATTATGAATTTCAATAATTAATATTTTTTTTAATTGAGACATGAAAATATACTATTTATATTTTATAAAACAAAGTAAATATATATCTGAACTAATAAATTAAAAGGAGTTGTTATTACTAATATAATATTAAAACATGAAGTATAATGTTATGCCTTAGTTAGAAATAATTGACCCATCACATCAACTATAGTAGAGTTGAAGGTTGTGCTTGTGAGGAAGGGTATAATAAAAAAAACCCTTCTCATTTAGTTTTTTTTTGTGTTAATTTAATATTTAATTAGAGTTTTTAAAATACAAAACAGGGACAACTGGTTTGAAATGAGCTGTTTGTGCCAAGAATATTCAACAGAGATGGCAATGGAAACTATGGTCAGATTTTGTATAATTTATATCCAAACCAGACTTGTAATCCCTGTCTCCCCTCATCAATAGCTATCCATGCCATGTGTTAAAATTCACATTTACCCTAACAGTTATTTACACAATAGTTCTTAGACCTCTGTGCTTTTCCATAAAAGGATAGAAATACTTTTTTTTTTCTTTCTCAAAACCAATAAAAAGAAAAGATAGCATATCATCAATCTAATGAATATATTTATAAAAGAACGACTTTATGTTGAAAAGAGGAGAAGTATTAAAACAAAATAGTTTACATGGATTCTAACTTACGAGTTAGAGCAGCAATTCCCATAAAAAAAATGCAATTTGATGACATAATTAAGATAACATGCATAATATAATATAAAGATAATGATAAAAAAATATAATAATAATAGTTTACATGGTGTTTTTTATATGATTCTAATATATGATGTAAACTATTAATAAAATTATTTAAATATATTCTTAAACAAATAAATAATTTTTAAAAAAACATCTTATATTACATTACCAATCCCACACTCTCTTGGTATTCTTAATCTTTCTCTGGTTTTACTTTTATCCTCTTCTTCTTTTGTATTATTTTTATTAAAACAATAATAAACAAGAAAAAAAACGTCTTCAGATGGTTAATTTAGAAATTAACAAGGGAGAGTCGATTTCCACTGTACACCTTAAGAGTAAAATTTTAAATTAGGTCCCTTTAACCTTAATCTGCCTTGTCTTTTAGCACCACACATTTCAGTGCTTTTGGAAACACTCTCAGCACGAGATAGAATATAGAGCTAAAAAAAACTTTACGAAAGCAGGAAAATAATAGTGAGGAGAGGTCAATTCCCTGTCATTTTCACCTTAAGTTTACAATAATGTTGTTTTAAGAACTTTGCATGTGATATTAAATAACAAAGGTTTTTAAAAGAGAAAACAGGGACAAGTGTGAGACAAGAAAAAAAGAGAAAGTAAGCTCATCTTTTGATATGGTGGCCGGGCCATTTTTTCTTTACCTTTTCTTTTTAAAACTTGATGCCCCCCTTTTTCTTTTCCTTTTCGGCCGGGCCATTTATCAATGGCAGGGACAAGTGTGAGACAATAATGTTTTTTCTCTTGCTATTATATTGTTGTTTGTGCTAGAAATCATTGACCTACCGAAAGTATTGGCCAAATCCAACCTTTTTCTTCAATTTTCTTTTGCATCAAACTTCAAATTTGTCCTCAAAATTATAGTTGGCCTGATTGTACCTGTTTTAGACCACTTCTTACTTTTTAAAATTTCATTATTTGTTTGATTTCATCCCAAATCATAATTTTTATTTTATTTTTTGTGATTTTTTGAATTCTTGATATTTTTTTCACTATTGTTTCTTTTTAAAAAATATGTTCAATTTTGTCTATAAAATGTTTTGATTCACAATTTATGTGTTTTTTAAAGGGGGTAAAAATTGGGTTATTGACCATGAGTAAAAAAATGTATCGCATCTATTTAATAAAACATATGAAATATTCAAGGCATAATTAAAAATTAAAAAGAATTAACAATAACAATAACAAAAGACCAAGTTGAGAAGTTAAAGAACCTCCCAAAATAAGCCCTTATATGGATTGAGTTTCAAATTAAACAGGACAAGAGCCTACTTGATATGATTTTTTAAAAAAATTCAAGATAATATTTTTGTAAGTTTTTTTTATATATATTAAAATAATGATATTTTTTATTGACTTGGGTTATCTCGGGCTAAGTCGCTAAACCCGCAAATTGAGTAATGGGCATGGATGGGATCAATAACTTATTTTTTTGTATTTACTCTCTAACTATAAGATAATAAAAGCTGACATGCAAAGGAAAGCTATCAATTCAATGTTAAATAATAAAATTAAAAAAAATCAATTAAAAAAAACAAACCGAGTTAACTCGGGTTAACCTATTAAGCACCATTCTCGGATCATGAAGTCGAAATAACCCAATAAAAACAAATAAAATAAATTATGAAGCCTAATTATCAATTAACCTAATATTAAATGACAAGACCGAGAGTTAATTAAAAAAAAATCCGAGTCAACTATATTAACCCATCAAACATGCGATTCATCTATAATAGGAGTAAAATAATCCAATAAAAAATAAATCTAAAATTAAATAATGAATTGTTTTTATAAAAAACATTAATTAAAAAAATAAAAAATATATTAATTTAACAAATAGTAATTTATGAGGAGAGGTAAAAACACCTAATTTAGTTTTTTCTTGTTAATTTAATATTAATTAGAGTTTTTAAAAGAGAAAACAGGGAGAAGTGAGAGATAAGGAAAAAAGAGAAAATAAGCTCATCTTTTGATACGGTGGCTGGGCTAGTTTTTCCTTGCCTTTTCTTTTTAAAACTTGATCCCCCTTGGATATAAAAATCCTTGACCCGCTGAAAGTATTGGCCAAATTAATCCAACCTTTTTCTTCAATTTTCTTTTGAATCAAACTTTCTAATTGGTTCTCAAAATTATAGTTGGCCTGATTGTACCCGTTTTAGACCACTTCTTGCTCTTTAAATTTTCTTTATTTGTTTGATTTCATCCCAAATCATAATTTTTATTTTTATTTTATTTTTTGTGATTTTTTGAATTCTTGATATTTTTTCACAATTGTTTCTTTTAAAAAAATATGTCCAATTTTGTCTACAAAATGTTTTGATGCACAATTTATATGTTTTTTAAAGGGAGTAAAAATTGGGTTATTGACCATGATAAAAAATGTATCACATCTATTTAATAAAACATATGTTTATGGAATAATCAAGACATAATAAAAAATTAAAAAGAATTATTAACAATAATAAAAGATCAAGTTGAGAAGTTAAGAAACCTCCCAAACTGAGCCCTTATATGGATTGAGTTCAAATTAAACAAGACTGGAGCTTACTTGATGTGATCAGAAAAAAATTCAAAATAATATCTTTGTAAGTGTTTTTTTATACATTAAGATGATGATAATTTTTATAGGCTTGAGTTATTTCGGGGTAAGTCACCAAACTCACAAACTAGATGATGGGCATGGATGGGATCAATAACTTATTTTTTTGTATTTATTTTCTAACTCTAAGATAAAAAAAGTTGACATGCAGAGGAAAGCTATCAAATAAAGTTTAATTGAGGAAAACCATACAGAGGTTTGTAACAAAAAAAAAAAGTGCCCTCAAATGTTATAAATAATAAAAAAATCAAACGGTATTTAATCAAACAACAAATAAAAAAGTTTTATCAATCACATAAATGTTTTTATATAAAAAAGAAAAAAAAAACACCATGAAAGAAATGTTGCTAAAATAATATGAAAAAAAGGTTACAATCTTAAAAAAATAGAAATTTCAACGGTGTCCGATAAAAAAGTTCTAATTGTTTTTTAACTAATCCTTTAGAATGATTAAAGTGTAAAATGCAGAGGAAAAAAAAAAGGCAAAAGAAGTTAGACATGTGGGTCCATGTACCTAACTCATTAAAGAAAAGGCCTCCCTCGTGGGCCAGACTTTTTTAATTTTTTATATTAAAAAATGGATGACATATCATCTCTTCTTTATAAAAGAAAAAAAAATAATGTATTGCTACAGTTACATTTGAAAATGACGCGTTGTTTGCTTATTTAGAATTTAACGACGGCATTAGGTTATGAGTATTTTATGCTCAAAATTTTATTTTTTTTTAGTTTAATGTGGTGTATGGGCCAGCTTGCGTGCATCTCGACCAATCCCATGGGCCCTGAAGTTAACGATCATGTAAGCCTCCAGTGATCATCATATGAGCAACCACATGGCTCGAACCTGAGATCACATAGAGAGCAAACCTCTTGGTCCCGAGCTTTTATCACTAGACATTATCTAGAAGGTTTAAAAAAAAAATCATTTTTTATTTAGGGATAGAAATCCTTGAACTGTAGCAGAGTTGAAGGTTAAGTAAAAAAAAGAAGCTAAACTCCACCGAAAGTATTGGAGCATTAGAGTTTCTAAAAGGCAAAACGGCGACAAGTGCTTTCCGCTTGTCCAAGATACACACCATGATATGGTGATCTTCGAGGAATTTCTTATTTGATGTGGTGCTCTGAGATACTGTGGTCCTCCAGAATCGATTTAAAAACTTCAAAACTAAAATCTTTTATATAAATACTTTTATATTTGGTCTCTTCGTAATCTCAACAGGGGCAAACATTAAATATACCATTAAATTACTTGGGTATTATCGATTTTGCACCCAATTTATTTTTATATCAATTTTATTACTAAATTATTTTGATTTTTCAATTAAGTATTTTATTACCCAAGGGCCTACAAATATTTTTTTTCCATAGAAAAGCGTTGTTCTTCAACGAATAGAAATAGAACTAGTTAACATTATGTTATTGGTTGGATAAGAGAAAATTTAATATAAAAAAATAATGTTTAAGCAATGAAAAATTTATTGACTAATTATTAAACTCAGTCTAGTGAGTCAATCTTAAAATCTTTTAATGTGATTTTTTATTTCACTAGGTCTTCAAATCAAATTGTTTAAGAGTTTTCTTGATCATGAACTCCATTTAGTTTAATATTTTTTTATAAAATTATTTTTATTTAATTATATGATAAAAAAATTAATATTAAAAAACAAAGCAAATGCTATTTTTATTTAATTATATAATAAAAAATGCAACACTTAAATCCTCCAACTTGTGTTCGGGTTCTGGAGTTTAAAATCTGTCAGCCTATGCCCCGGGATAGAGCTTATGAATGGACTTTTTTTGGCTTATTATATGATGGATTTTTTTGTTAATTAAGATAATATAACAGTTGAGTTGTAGTGCTGTAACTAAAATTGTGTTAAGCATTTTTTGGATAAAGAAAGAATTCTCTTTTTCTTTCATTTTATCGGTTTTCTCAGGTGGAATATTGAGTCTATTTCTTTTTTCCAGCTGCAGAATTGATAAATTTATGAAAATATTGCTTATACAAACAGATTTGTACCCTATAAATATATACTCTTAAACCCATATTTGGATTCTATATTCCTAAATGAAGGAACAGTAAAGATTGTTGCATGTACATATTCTCCTTCAAAAAACAAATAATAAAATCCTATATGTCAATGAAGATTTAATTATAACTAATTAGCGCTGTAATTTATTAAAATTAATTATTTAATCCTGGTAGTATATTTATGAAACATTCCATTAACTATATATATAAGATACCTTCCTTTCTAATGAAATTTCCCCAACTGGCTGCTTCTTCTTTTCCTTTTTCTTTTTTTTCAAGAAGGAAGCAAAACAAAAAAAAACTTGTAAAAGAACTTGAAATTGACAGTACTAAACTATATATAAATAAAAATATAAGAATTAAACATATTGTTATTGAATCTATGGAATTGATTAATTAGTTTTGTCGCATGTCAAAAAATCCGCGCGGCGTCGGCTGGCGATTTTATCTTTGTCGTTTTGCTTTGATTGGTTCGTTGGAGTCGCCACCTAGTATTTGATTGAGGGTTACTAGGAAACCCATGTGCACTGGTCTTTGTCAG
>Ga0325411_1000845_pt1 | contig 33009 bp, 18 predicted proteins | sample PopdelMetagenome_13_FD_206181 | JGI IMG/M metagenome (GOLD analysis project Ga0325411, IMG submission 206181) | Populus deltoides microbial communities from Bellville, Georgia, United States - Xylem-PdIQD-R4 | ecosystem: Host-associated > Plants > Phyllosphere > Stem > Wood/Secondary xylem...
AGTTCCTTTCATAGCTCAGGTGTCGGTTATACCATACAGTATGGGCTATGAAAGTGTCAAGTATTTGTTGTACCAAGTGTTATACAACATAAATCTAGATTAACCATTTAACAAGCAAAGTATTAAAGTGAATAAGATAACAAATATAAAGCATGTTAGTATCCAACATTAGGGTTCATGTTAAGTTTATATTATACTTATTCTTACACCATTAATGTACCCTTTTCACCTTGACATAAATGAGAGAGAGAAATATAAATAAACAAGGAAATGAAATGAAAAGCATAAGCAAGAGATTAATATAAGCAAAACTTAAGCATTACAAAATATAAAGAGAAAGCAAGAGCATGATCTTGATATGAACACCAAAATGCCTAAATACATGGCAAATGTCTCCTTTTATAAGCCAAATTCGAAACTATTGATTTGTTTATTAATTGATGAATGGGTGGCCACATCTTGACTTGGTGACAATTCTTATCTTCTTTTCTACCAAAAATGTCATTGATAACGTCATAATTTGAACAGACTTTAATAAAAGTTCTAGGGAATTGTCTCATCTTTCCAGGGTAAAAATTTGAGATCATTTGGACTTCTAGAACTCGAGATATGGGCTAAACACTGAACAGTGTCTGGGCTGCAGGACAGATTCGGACTTCTTCGTTGTTGCTACAATTTGGACTTGAAAACGGCCTTGTTAAATCTTGGGATCCTCATGAAAGTTGTAGGCCTATGTCTTACCTTTCCATCCATATAAAGTAGAACTAAATCCGAGATCTACAGCTCCAGATATGACCCGATTACCGAACAATATTCTAGTTTGGACTGCACCAACATCTTTTTTATAAGTTTGGCCATCTCTTTGTCCTTTCAATTTCAGTACTTCAACTCATCAATCAATTCTTTCATTTATGTGATAGGCTTGCATTTAAGATGAATATTTACCATAAATTAAAGGTATCTTATATTATTAGATATGTTATTATAAAACATGCTTTAGTTAAGGAGTTATTGATACTTCAAGTGCAAAATGATGATATAAAACCTTGATAAAAATGCACTTTTAAGTACTAATCAATACTATGTTGGTGACCTTTTTTTCTTCACCTTCCTCTTTTCTTCTTCATCTTGAAAAACATGCTAATAATGCAAAATTTCAAAGTTGTCATTTAATTTATTGATATGTTAAAATCAACCCTTATTCTTTTAATTTCAATTTTTTGTTGTTATCCATTCCATAAAATTTGGAATTGCATCTTTCAATCTCAATTTGTTATATGTTATTTGTTTTAATTTAGTCCCCATTCTTTTAATTGTCTTTTTGTTAAATTAATTTTTTTTTTAATTTCACCATTCAATAAAAAATTTATTTTTATTTTTTCTTTCAATTTTTATCTTCATTCTTTTGATTGTTTTTTTTATTTGGATTCTTTTTTAAAATTGATTATTCTTTTTAATTTCACTCTTTAACTAAAAATAAAATTTATTTTTAGTTCAATTTTGATCCTCATTATTTTAATTGTTATTTTTTGTTTTGGGTCTTTATGTATAATTGAAATTCTTTTTCAATTTTAGCCTTCAATATTTAGTTGGTTGATAATTGGGCTTTGTGATTTTTTCAAATAAGATATTTTCGGTCTAATGACCCTAGTTACGGGTTTGAAAAGTTAACACAATATAACATCATTTTTTTAATGTATTTTCTTTCAAACTTTCATCATTTGACATCGATTTTTTTATATAAAAAAACTAAGTTTTGAGATTTTTTTTGTTTACTTTTCTATTGAGTTATACCGATCTCATAACCTAGGTCATAAGTTTAATGGGTTGACCCAGGATGACTTGGCTCTTATTACCTGGGTTATAGGTTTATCATGCTAACATGAGTTGAATCAGGCTAGGGTTTTTTTTTTACCTAATTTTTTCCTTTTATATTTAATAGGCCGAGAATTGAGCTGCATTATTTGTCCTATTTTTTAGAGAAAACCAATTCAGGTTATCGTAATCATTTTTTTTGTCCTTATAAAACTAACATATTTAAATCAATCAAATCTATGACTTCAGTCACAAATTTTTCCTTCATGTTTTAAAACATATTTATAACACCTAAACATTATTTTTTACCAAAAAAATACATATCATATAACACGGGTCCACAACTAATAATTATACTAATCTAAGTTCGCACATATTCAAGGTTTGATATTTTTAGGATATGGTTATATTTTCAAGTAAGCATTTGGATATTCAATGTCAAATGATAAATGGAGATTTATATAATATTTAAATTGCAAGTTTTTTTGTTTTCTATCTCCAAATAAAAATATTTTTTCTTTCAACCACTTAAGTTTTTAAATAATATTTTAAAATGTATATTTTCAATCAAATTATTTATTAATTTTTTAACTCTCATTTTGGGATTTCATAAATAATTTTTTAAATTTTAATTAAAATAAATCAAATTTATTTATTCTTTAATAAGCCACATCATTTTATTATAAATTCCAATTCACTAAATAGAATCTTTTATAACTTCTCTATATATAAAAAAATACCTTCTTATTCAAAATACTTTTCTTTGAAACAACTCTTTTAGAGTTTCTTAATAAATATGTGTTTAGTTTTTTTACAAATATTAATTCATTTCAAATCTATTTTTTTAATAAGGTACATCATTCTATTAATAATCTCAATTCATTTAATATAATCTTCTATAACTTTTCTAAAAAATAGTACATTTTCAATTAAAATACATGTTTTTTTAGCAACCTTTTTGGGTTTTCTCAACATGCATGTGTTTAATTTTTAATAAATAAGAATTAGTCTTGTTTATCCTTTTTATAAGGAATCTATTCCATCAATGGTCTCAATTTATTGAATAAAATCTTTTATAATTTTCTATAAACTTATTTAATATATAGTACATTTAAATTATTTTTCTTCTCATTCTAAATATTTTCTACCTCCAAATTAAAATATTTTTTTTTTCAATCACATAAATCTTTTTTACTATGCTAAAAAAAAAATACATTATGAATGTAACAATTTTCACAATGCAAGGCTAAATTATGAGTAAGCAACTTTTAAGCAATTATGATTGAAAATTTTGTAAATATGAATACAAACATTAATTAGCATATATACTATCTATACTAAAACATTTGGGGTGCAAAGCACCTCTTTCACTATTTATATGAATAATAAAAGAGATGGATTTTTCTTCTTTCTTTCTCTATTTTCCCTTTTTTTTTCTTTCATTTTTGTTCTTCTTTTCTTAATTTCATGCTTCAATATTTGTTTGATTTTGAATTTGTCTTCATAAAGTTTTTCGATTTACTTTCTATGAGGTTATCATAGACTTAAACAAATATCCTGATATTTGATTTGTACTTGATATCATGAGCATTTCTTTTTGTTATCGCATAGTTAAATAAAAAAAGTTATAAAAAAAGTTCTTAAATCTAATGGAGTCCCTTAACTGAATCATGAATTTGATGGTTTACACCATGAAGCTCGTGTCGATCTAATATGTTGTTGTCTCAATATTAAAAACCTAGTGGAGTCCATGCTTTTTTCTGGTTGCCTGGGTTGCCTTTGGACCTCCAAGTCTACTAGGTCATCTTGGGTCAACTCCCATATGATTTAATTTTAAACCTTGATTATGTAAGGAGCTAGTCAGAAGGTTTCAAAGTTGAGCCGTTACATCATCTTTAATAACAATGCTAAATAATTTCTTGTAGTTTGAACAATTTTTTTATGTTAAAAAAGATTTAATTCGAGTCGCAGCATAGTGCGGCCGTGAAAACTAGCTATACTAACAACTAAAAAACGTTGTAAGACAATTTAATTGTTCATATGAACAATAATTTAGGTTAATATGTGTTTTTAGTCATTTAGTTACAAGTTTTCTATTGTAGTACAACGGTTAATGTGTGGAAGTAATGTGAGGTCTCAGGTTCAAGATTTTGGGCTTCATATTTTTTTCTCAGCTAACAAAAAACAATGGTTAATATATCATTTTGATTTAAAACGAACACGGATGACTTGTCATCTATGTTTGTTATTTTTTTTTTAAATAAAAGGAAGGGGCAAACAAAGATGGACTAAACACGAGGGCCTCTCTCGGGCCTATACGCCTGGCTCTTAAGGCCCAGCCCAATGCAACAGAGCTTTTTTTTTCTTTTATTTTAATTACTTTTTTTCCAAGTCCATCGATTAGAGTTAGGCTTTTATTCAATTTTATATTTTAGTGTTGAGTTGATAGTAAATCATTTTTTTTTGTATTTTTTATCATATAATAAAATAAAAAAATTAAATTGATCCATTAGAGTTCATAATCTGGGTCGTGAGTTTGATGAATTAATTAAATATTAATCAAAAAGTTAAGTTGGGATTTTTTTTCCACTTTTTTTTATATCTTTTGGTTTTTTATTGTCAATTTATCATTTTTTTTGGACATGTCATCTGTGTTTTTGTTTTTTAAAGGAAGGGTTAGGCATAGATAGGCCAAGCGTAAGGGCCTCCCTCAAGCCCATGTGCCCAACTCTTGAGGCCCAACCCAGTGTTGCTAAGCCGAGCTTTTGTTTTAATTATTTTTTTTCAAACCCATAATTTAAAATGAGGCTTTTATTTGATTTTATCCTTCCTAAAATAATTAAATCTATCAAGTAGAGTTTATAATCTAGGTCACGAGTTTCGAAGGTTAACTAAATATTAGTCAAAGAGTCGGGTTGAGATTTTTTTGCATTTGATTTTTTATTTTTGTTGTTGTTAATTCCATCATTTATTTTTTTAGACTTACCGTCTGTGTTTGTTTTTTTATATGTAAAAAAGGAAGTGGAGGACGAAGATAGGTGAGGTGTGTGGGCCTCTCTTAGGGCTATGTGCCTAGCTCTTGAGACCCAACCCAATGCAACTAAGTTTTTTTTACCTTAGCCATTTTGTTTTGTATTTTTGCCTTTTCTTTAATTATTCGTTTCAAAGCCTATCAATTAGAGTGGTTTTTTTAATTTAATTTTATTCTTTGGTGTTGGATTGATAGTAAAATAAAAGAATTAAATCGATCGAGTACTACAACCTAGGTTGCAGGTTTGGTGAGTTGACTAAATATTAATCAAAAAGTCAGGTTGAGATTTTTTAACACTTTTTTTCTTACATCTTATTTTTTTCCCAATTTTATGGGTTTTTTATTGAATTTTATCATTCAATACTGGGTGAATGATAAATTAATCTTGGTATTTTCTATGATATAATAAAACAAAAAATTAATTTAACTTATTGGAGTCTATAATTCAGGTCACGAGTTTGGTAAGTTGATTAAATATCATTCAAAAAGTTAGGTAGGAATTCTCAACTTTAAATTATTACATCAAGTTTAATGAAATTGTAAATTTGTTTTTACAAATCTAAATATATCTTTTAACATTTTAAAGATTTTGTGTTCATCTCACAGTGAAAATGCAGGCAAATAAAAAAAAAATAATTTTAAACTCATAGTAAAAATATATATAAGCAATTTTATGTAATTTAAATCATTATTTTACTTAATATACTTATATATAGTATTAAATAAATTCAAGGAATATATTTGAAAAACCTTATAATATCAAGAAATTAATTTGAGGTTTAGTGTGTTTAATATTGTGATAATTTTTTTTAAATATTTTTTACTTGAAAATAAATTAAAATTATTAATTTTTTTAACATTAACACATCAAAATTATTAAAAATTATTAATTTAATATTTTTCAATAAAAATATAATTTAAAAAAAACACTTAAAAAATAAAATCTAACACATTTTCAAACCGGACACAAAATGAAAACAAGCATGTCACGTGCCACGTCACATCACGTGCAGTGGTAGGTAATCTCCTTTCTTTCCACTCCTGACACAGCACGCGCTCTCCACGTGAGCTTCCTCACAAACAAATAATAAATTTCCCAAAACACCCTCACACTTTCTTTTCACTACTAAAATACCGTGACACCGAGTTCTGTAAGTTCCTAAAACGTCACAGTGGTTCACCTGAAAACCTCTTAGTTATTCAACACCCACTAATACTCAACCACGTGTCTTAAAAGTCCTCTTTAATAGACAGAACTCTCAATGTCCGACACGTGTCTCAACATAGATGCCCCTAGAAGGGTCTCTCTCTACACTTTCAAAAGCTCCCTCCTTTTTAACTCCTCTCACTGTCTCTCTCTAAAAACCATCTCTATCTCTCTGTTGGGTTTTTGAGCTTTCAGAGAAGATTCAGCTAAAAAGATTTGGTGGGTATGTTCTCTTTCAGAATTTATTGAATTTAATGGGCTCTTTTTATTTTTGGAATTACTGATTTTTTTTAGCAGAAGTTTGTGTGTTGTGTCTAAGTTTCTGTTTGGTTGGTGAGAAAAGTTGAGAATTTGAAGGGAAAATTTCGAATTTTAGTATGAGTTCATTTTTTTTTATTTCTAACAGCAAAGATAAAGTTCCAATCTTTTCTTTTATTTTCTTTCACTTTCTAAGCTGCCAAACAAAGAATAGTATCACATGCATGAGTTGGTTTTTTAGTTTCAAGCAAGAGTGATTATTCTTTGATTATGATGATTTAGTGATGAAAAATTGAAGCGAAATTGTTATTTAGCTAGTGAATCTTAAGCAAGTGTGTTGGTTGAGATTCTTTGATGGAAGAGATTGATGTGGTTGATTTTTGTTGATTTACTGGATTTTTTTTCTTAAGATTAATGTTTTTGTGTATGGTTCAATACATGCATGTATTAATTTCCCAATTTCTGGTGTATACATGAGTTTTGAGGTTTCTTAAGAGAGTAAAATTGTGGATTTGACCAAAATTAGAGCTTATGGAAGCTATGTCTTGATTGATGCGAGTTTCAATTCCCTTTACTCTTCCCTTTCCTTTTCTTCATTATAATCTGCAAATTTTCAGTTTCTCTGTAATGTGAGACTTGTACAAAATGTATTTTGTTAGATGGCATGCATTCTATTTTGGGTTTTATCATGATTTATTTTGTTGTTTGGTGGCATGCATCTTTAGGGGATATATTTTGCTGCAATGGCTAAAGTCTTGAATTTGCAACAATAATATTGTTCAGGTTCAAGTTTTAAGAGCAGCCACTTGATGCAAAAATGCTGAAGGGTAAAACTCCAAAATTCCCTCTCTAGGATCTCATTTTGTCATGGAACAGTAGTTGGGAAATTGATATTTATAATTTTCTCTTGTGATCTTTGTGACTTCTTCATATTTTTTTCAGTACAAGGGTAAATTAATATAGATAATGGTTTAAGGACTCAGGATTTTGGATGAACCCCAAAATTAAGAGGGCTGCGAAAGGTCCAAATGTGGAGTGGTTGAATTTTTTGCATGTATTGATAGGAAGAATCCATGGTAAAAGTTTGGGGTGCATGTCTTGAAATCTAATGGTGAGACATGACAATACAAGCTCAACATGGTTGAAGGTAGTGCAGAAGTGATAGGATTTGAAAGTATATAAATGCAGAGATACCTGGTCATCAAAGGTTTATATTCATGATGATAGAGGAAGTTGTTGATTGGTTTTATCAAGAAAACCTAATTTTAAGAGAAGGTGTCTTATCATGAGCAAACTTTTCTGGATGATTTAATTTTTTCACAGTGGTAAAGCTAGAAAGAAAATGGTTATGCTGTTATAATTAACTTTTGAGGGTGCATCATCAAACTGGATGCTCATGTATTCGAAAGGGAGGTACCGCTCTCTTAAAAATAATGTAGTTTAAGATACTTACTGATTCCTGAACACCTGTAAGTAATTGATGGAAGATGTAGTTAATTAAGGAGAGGAGCTGGGTTCTTAGTTTTAAGCACTTCTAGTAGAAGGTTATATATCATGTGTATTCATTAGGTCAACTATCTAGCAGTATACTGGATATAGAATAGTGAAACAAGCAAAGGACCAGTGACTAGCTTATAGTCCCATTGCTCACATGCACGTGCATGCAAATCTGTGGTGACAAAGCTTAACCAGATATGTTCAATAGCAAGAATGGATGGATGCTTGTGCCTTCAGAAGACTTTTGATGGATAGGGAAGCCAAGTCATTTGTCTCCAGGTTGTTGTGGATAGAAGCACTAAGAGTTATTCGCCTCTTTCTTTGGAAGGATAGAGAATCTGTATGAATATTAATGTGGTATCATATTCTTGTTGGAACTTGGAGAGGAGATCCAACTTGATTAGGAAATTGGTCATTCTTGAGATTTACTTATTTCACTGGTTATGAATTTATGAGATTGACCCTTCAGGTCTAATCATTAATCAATTCTTTACTTCTGTTTCTCCTCCATTTCTGTAAAAATTTAGATGTTTTGATATGTTTCGAATGGGTTTTGGATGCTGTTGCAGGCTGTCTGATTGTGAGAATTACACTTAAGAAGTTTAGCCCTTTTTTTTCTTTTATTTTTGTGCTTCTCGTCAATGTTTCTGAGTTTGTGATTACTCCTGAGAATGTATTATTTTTTTTTTGACCTTTATAGTATTCTGATGAGAGATAGCTAGAAAGAGGGCCAAAGAAACTCTACAAGCATCCATGGACCAATCACAACAAACCCGACAGCAACAGTCACAGCAGCAACCTGTAGTAGCTGGTGCAGGTCAGATGGCCTATGCTTCTACCCCCTACCAAACTGCTCCAATGGTGGCTTCTGGGACTCCTTCCATAGCCATCCCCTCCCCAACTCAGTCTCCAGCCACCTTCTCTAATTCACCACACCAACTTACATACCAGCAGGCCCAACATTTCCACCACCAACAGCAGCAGCAGCAGCAACAGCAGCTTCAGATGTTTTGGACCAACCAAATGCAGGAAATTGAACAAACAACTGACTTCAAGAACCATAGCCTTCCACTTGCTCGGATTAAGAAGATAATGAAAGCTGATGAAGATGTTCGGATGATTTCAGCAGAGGCTCCTGTTATTTTTGCTAAAGCGTGTGAAATGTTCATCTTGGAGCTCACCTTGCGCTCTTGGATCCATACTGAAGAGAACAAAAGAAGGACGCTACAGAAGAATGATATTGCAGCTGCAATTTCCAGGACCGATGTTTTTGATTTCTTAGTTGATATTATTCCAAGAGATGAGTTGAAAGAGGAGGGTCTTGGGGTCACTAAGGCAACTATTCCTGTTGGCCCTCCGGCTGATCTTCCATACTATTATGTTCCTCAGCATCCCGTGGGACCTCCAGGGATGATCATGGGAAAGCCAGTTGATCAAGCAGCTGCCTATGAAGCCCAGCAGCCACAACCTCCAGTGGCACTCATGCCATGGCTGCAGACTCAACCTCAACAGCAGCAAAGCGACACTTGATGTCCAGGATGTGTGGCGGGAGTGTAGCAGCAGTCTGATTGTCAGGGGATTATTTTAGCAGTGTCTTTGCATCTGTGGTGAAGGGTTTAGCTTAGCATTAGTCAGTCTTTGTGATACCAAAACTGAGTTGTCTATGATGGTCAAGATGTGACATTTGCTTGTTTGCACTATTGTTTGAAAAATCGTTATGATTCTTTGGTGGTTTATGCTTGAAGAAAAGGATGGTGATACTGTTTTTAATTTTGTTTGTGCTTGGATGAAAATAGCATTAGAAGTTACGGGAATTTTTTGCAAACTCGGTTCATGGTAATCCATGGTGATCCATATTTTTAGACTTTTGCTTCGTTTTGATAAGCGGTCAAGAGTTTAGATTTTCTGCAATTTAGAAAGAACGTAGTTTCGTTGTTCTTGTTTTAAAACATGCACCAGAAGCGAGCATTCCATTCTCCCTTCAATTGTATTCTGGGCTGCTCAAAGGCAATCCCCGTTAACTTCTCTGAGCACCAGAAGCGAGCATTCCATTCTTCCTTGGATCACTTCTACTCCCGCACAAAATCAAGTGCGTGCGCGCACACAAACAAAACGCTAATTAGTTACAAAGTTTAGGCAGCATCCAAATCTATTCGAATTCATCAACATACCACTCACAACGTATTAAAAACAGAATGTAAAAAAGGATTAGTAAGCCTACACAAGACCAAGAACTTGTACACAATGCAAACGTTAGAACAAGAAGAAAGGGCCAATAAATTTTTATCCAATTCATTGACATATTGTTCAACAATCACCAAGATCAGAAGATTACTTATCTACACCATAAACCTTACCATTGATGATTCTTCAAATTTTCCTGGATGCAATCTGTAACCCATAGCCACTAAAAAGCTTCAAACTTTATACTTTATGAGAACACAAAAACCTAACCCCGTTATCAAGATCACAATCACCAAAAAACACCCTATTTTACATTGATCTACCGAAACAAGATTATTTCATAATTCACATTCCACCCTTCTTTTAAACTCAGAGTCAGAATGGTGGTCCATTAAAACATTTATTTGCACCATTCTAACTCTGCATTTGATTGAAGAAAAGTTAGGGTTTCTGTTGTTGAGTTTAAAGATGAATATAAGATATTCCTCTGAAGGTAGTGATAGAAGAGCGATGAAAATAATAAGAGTATTTCATTATTTATGGCCCTGTCTTTCTTATCCTTTGCTAAATGTTGCATCTTTGCTCAAGGTGTGTCCATATAAGATCTCAAGGAAATGGTCATGGAATGGAAGTGCTCAAGTGTCAGCAAATTCTATAAGCTTGAAAGAAAGGTCTCCATTGCTAGAAGAAATCTAAGTTTCCTATAGTTGGGATAACAATATCAAACTCATCTTTCCAAGATGGTGTTACATGGGATGATGATTGAGCCATTAGTGTGTTTTGAGGGGATTCTTAATGTCTTGAGTGTGTATTGTTGGCGTTGTGGATTTTGAGTGTTGGGGTTTATTCTAATAAGGGATAGAAATTGGGTTTGTTGCACAACCAAACTCAATGCTATAGGATCTTAGCTACATAGCCAAGACCCAACTGGCTCCACAGAAAGAGCCACTGCGATTGGGTCTGACTACTTAGTCAGATCCAATTCTATAGGGTCTAGCTATGCAACTTTATATGTTTTTCTCTTTAGATTTTTTCTTTTTTCTTATTTAATTTTTCCCCCAGCAGGACCCATTAGAGTTGGGTCCTACCCCCAACAAGACCTAATAGCGTTGGGTCCTACCCCTAACAGGATCCAAAAAAACTTTGGTCTGGTTGTATAGCAGGACCCAATAGCTTTGGGTCCTGCCCCCAGCATGACCCATTAGCATTGGGCCAGACCCAATGATATTAGGTCTGGCTTAGAAGCCAAACCCAAATCGCTTCCAAAAGATTCCAATAGTGTTTAGTCTACCCTTCAGTAGGACCCAATAGCGTTGGGTCTAAATATTGCTAATTTTATTTGTTTTTCTCTTTAGATTTTTTTCCTTTTCTCTTATTGAATTTTGGTGTATTTCTCGAGCCAATTGGTAGAATTTGTAGGGCGTGTAGAAGGAGTGAGTTCGGTATATGGAGCCACCGAGGGACGTGAAAAATGCCATTCAACGACATAAAGGAATGAGGGATATATAGTTCAAATGAACTACCTCTTATGACTTACACTCATAGAAGTTCATCGTGTTCCTCTACATATCAAGCTACCTACATATCTTCATAGTCTTAGAAGCATCTTTCTTCTTTCCCAATAGCGTTGGATCCAGATATTGCTAATTTTATTTGTTTTTCTTTTTAGATTTTTTTTCTTTTTCTCTTACAGGACCCAATAGTGTTGGGTCATGCCTTTAGCAGGATTAAAAAATAGCTTTGGGTTCGGCTGTACAACAGGATCTATCAGCATTGGGTCCGGCTGCGAGCAGGTTTAGGTCCTCCCCCCAGCAAGACCCATCAGCGTTGTGTCCTGCCCCCAACAGAACCCAAAATAGCTTTGGGACAGCCAGACCCATGTTTATTGGGTCTGAATATTGCCAATTTAATTTGTTTTTCTATTAAGATTTTTTTGTTTCTCTTATTTAATTTCCCCTCCCATCAGAGTTGGGTCATGCCCCCAGCGGAACCCAATAGCTTTTGTCCGGTTTCCAAGCAGGACCCCATAGCTTTGGACCTGGCTATCCAGCAAGACCCAATAGCGTTGGGTCCTGCCCCAGCACGACGCAAAATAGCTTTGGGTTCTGTCTCAGCTGGACCCATTTTGGCTCTGTAGCCAGACCTAAATGTATTAGGTGTGATTGCGGTGCCAGACCTAAGTTTGGCTATTAAGTCTGACTCTGCCGCTAAAGCCAATGATATTGGGTTTGACTGTACAACCAGACCCGATAGCAGGACCTAATAGTGTTGAGTCTTGCCCCAAGCAGCACCCAATAGTTTTGGGTTCGATTGCCCAGCAAAACCAATAGCTTTGGGTCCAACCTCAGCAGGACCCAATAACAATGGGTTCTGCTGGCACCTGGACCTATCAGCGTTGGGTTCTGCCCCTAGCAAGACCCAAAAGATTTGGGTCCGGTTGCCCAGCAGAACCCAACAACTTTGAATCCAGCTGCAAGACCTAATACTTTTAGGTTTGACTTGGCCGCCAGACCCAAGACACATAAAAGATTTTTTTATGCTTTTTAATTTTTTTTTTACATTTGAAAAAAAAATTGTTATTGATCAGCTGCGAAGCACGACTAATATACTAATTATAATTATATTGTATTATATAGTATTTTCCATGTGGTCATTTTTGTATTGTTTTTTTTTTGAAGCTGGACATTTTTTATTTTTGTTAGGGATTTTTTAAAATGGATAAAATATTTACTAGGCCATTATATGCTTTTGTTCTTTCATTTTTGTTTTTACTTTTTATATCATGAGAACACGTCATTATGCTATAACGCTTGGAGTTGGCCCGTTTTTTATATTATAAAAGAATTAACAATCTGTTTAAAATCAGTTTTTTTTTGTAATTAAATTCAATTATAGTATTTAATTTTAATTTAATTGATAAATAAGTTAAATTTACATGTTTGAAAGGGAAAAAAATTCAATTCAATTTTTTTCTTACTATTCTCATCACTTTCATCTTATTTATTCAAAGATCTAAAATACAAAAATGAAGGATAAATGAGTACTTTGAGGAAGATAGTTTTAATATTAATTTCTTCTCTTAATGTAGTAGATCAAAGGGGTTCAATTCTGTTTTTAGAGATTGAATTCTATTTAAAATTCAATTCTTGACACTTTAGATCCAAACATGCAATTTAATTAAAACCTCTTAATTAAATTCAATTCAAAAGGTTCCAAACATGTTATGAAAGATTTTTCATTGTTGATCTATCATGTATCTTTCCATATTTCACTTTTCATGTTATTTTTTATAACCAATTTTTTCATTCTAAGCTCCTAAATTTTTTAATATTTTGTAATTTGGTCATTAATTTTTTTTTTAAATTTCATCCTTACAAGTTATGTTAATATAACTTTGTGTGTTAGGATATGTTTCGTATGCTCCCGTGTATCCAATATATCATGTAATATTTCAATAATAAATTAAAGTATGATTTTATGAAATTGAATCTTAGCTTATTCTTAAAAATAATTGAAAGAACAAGGAACAAAATTAAAAAATAAAACGAAGTTTTTTTTTTTTTTTTTTTATCAAGAACATCAAAACGAACCCAACAACATGGAACCCAAAATAGACAAGATTTGGTCAAAATAAAGGCACATACGCGTTGAAAATCATGCATGAATCAATGATTTAACATCCATCCACTTCGTTTATCACTTAAACATTATGATTTTTCAAGATGGGTTTTAGTTTAAAACTAAAACTCTAGGATTAAAAAATTCATGGTTTAAATTTCAAAATCTTATTCAAAGAATAAATGATTATAATGTTGAGAACTAACATAATTTAACAAAATAAGCATAGTTCATGCTATAATATCTAGATTGAAACATTCTTTATAAAGTGATATTAACTACACTGAGAAACTAGTCACTGAAAAATTAAGTCAAACCACTTATGATTTTTCTAATATTTAAAGGATCATGACAGGTTGTTAAACACTGTACTTGATCTTCAAATATAAATCAATTAATTATTAAATCAATTAATTTATTTAATCTTATTCCACTTATGATTTATATTTGGGCTAACTTATTAGGGAACCTAATAGGTCACACATATAAGAACCATTTGTTAGAAATTAAAATGAGGTGATTAATCAAGTGTGACGTGATTGTAAATAAATTTTAGAAATTGGAGATTAGAATGTAATTAATATAGAGGACTACAATTCTAGACCTAGAAATAATCAAGTAAAGACTTGATTGAATAAATTTCTAAAATTAGATTAAAATACTACATGTGATATTATTTAAGGGAAATTTGATATTTTTTTTTATTTTTAGGATTTTTAGGTTTTCCTATAAATAGAATGATATGCCTCTTATTTTCTAAGATGAAAATATGAAAAGAGTACAATACAAAAACATTTAAAATACAAAAGAAAAGAGTTAGAATTCTAAGGTATAACAATCCTTGTCTTCTAAAAGGGTTTAGGATATTTCTTGCTGGTAGTTCGTGTGGATTACCATTAGAGGCCGAATATGTGGACGACTTGTAGTTTTTGACAGTCCAGTCTTGAAGCAGTTATTCAAAGCAAAAAAAAAAAACATCTAGTCTTCATGTAATCTTTGTGTAAACCCTAAACTACTCTAGATCTATCTAATGCGATCCTTGGAACTCCTGAAAAATTTTATATTTATTGTTTTTACTGTGTATATATGTTTCGTGTAACCTAACAATGCCAACCATAATTAGAAGTAAACATTGTCAGGTTTGACAATTTTGTTGAAGATGTTTGGTGTATGCCTACTAGTAACAAAAATGAAATTGATACACATAATATCAAAGAACTAATTCAACCTAAAAACTTAAGTTTTTAGGTGAGGTTCCAAGATATGATTTATATTATTCTCTAATAGACCCCTTCAAGTGAAAGTCATTTGGGTTTGAAACTTACATATGTCCACGCTACTTTGTGCTTGATTTTTATTAAATAAATGGGGACGATGAGATTTAAACTCATGACCGCTGAGTCATCATGATACCATGTCAAAGAACCAATTCAACCAACTTAAACTTTTAAGTAAGGTCCCAAAATATAATTTATATTATTCTCTAATACATAATCACTTTTGAACATTCATTAAATAGCCAGAAGTACAAATTTTCTACATTATTTCTTTTAATGGGATGCTAATTATCTTAGATTTGGAGCCTTAATGGTGGATGTCTTTCCAAAAATAGAGGTTTTGTAATAGGTAAATTAAAAATTACGTAGGAACCATTATTTTTATGCCCATTTAATGGCAGGTGTAAATAATAATGAGTGAGATACATTTAACAAATACAGAATGCAACTTTTTTTTATTTGGTTTTAACGGTTTATTTAAATCCTGGGATAAAATTTCATTCTCTACTTGTTTCTTTGATTATTGTTAGGCATTGTAAGGACTCAACATTTAAATAATTCAATATATTTATATACACACATATAAGTTCGAGGAGAACGTTAGTGCGTACTAAATTAGGCTCTGTCCTTACATAATCATTATTCATTTACCAGTTTATGATAGCACACTACTTTACGGGTAGGATAAAAAAAATTGAACATGAAAAAAAAATTTATACCATAAAAACTTATTTAGTATTGTTATTAAATCTAACCTTAACCTTGAAATCTCTTAACTCAACTCTTTAGCTTATTCAAGTTTAAAATTAACTTATGTGAGAGTTGCATTAACATGATCCAATCAACTTGACAAGTTCAAAAAATAACCTATATAATCATTAAAAAGCATGGTTTGTTTTTTTTTTTTTAAATTCAAGATGATGTCTTTTTATTTTAATATTGAGATGACAACATATTGGATTGACCTGGGCTATACAACTTAACTCTTTAAACCTGTGACCTGGGTTATGGATTCCACTGAGTTTAACAACTTTGTTTTTTTTTTAAAAAAAAAAACTAATTTTAACTTAATGATATGATAACAAAAAAGTAGACACTCACAAAATCAAGCACCAATCAAATATTGTGATATTTGCTTGAGACTGTAATAACTTTATAGAAAGCAAATAAAAACAAGTTATGAAAACCAATTTAAAATCCAATCAAATGTTGATGAATGAATTTGAAAAAAGAATCCAATCCTAAAAAAAGAATTGGAAGATGGAATTTTAAAGATAATAATAAAAAAACAGAAAAGGAAAAAAAAATAACATGACCTAGTAGGCCAATCTTGAAACCTCTTGATCCAACTCCTTACATAGCATGGATCTAAAAGTAATATGTATAGGAGTTGTCTCAATATGATTTAGTTGTCTTGGCAAGTCTAAAGGCAACATAGACAACAAGTAAAAAAACATGGTTTAGCTATTAAAATAATTTCAAGATTATATTTTTTTAATACTGAGACGATGACATATTGAATAGACCCAAACTTCACAGCTTAACCCACTAAACCCACGATCTAGATCATGAACTACACGAGGTTTAAAAACTTTTTTTTTTAATCATTTTCCATGATCTCAATAATTTGCTTGTCACTTGATAATTCTAAAGTTGCCTGTTTTCTTCTAGGTAGTTCAAAAGGTACTTAGTACCTATTGTATCACGATTCTTTAACGTTTTGATTAGAACATGCAATTGTTGAACACTTCCATCATCTGAGTATTGATTCAAATTCTCTAAAGCCACATTATTCATAGATCTAGTTTTACAATGTTGAAAAGAATTTGCAATTGTACTTGCTTTAACTTTTGTTGTCCAAGCAGAGATTGCAAGACTCATTACTTCTAAAACATTCATCTTATTTTAGGATCTCAATTTCATAACTCTCTAAAATTTTTTAATAAAATCAATGATGATAATGCATCTTGAAAGCTTGTATGATCTCTGCATCACAAAGTTAAATCTTTAATGTTATGTTGGGTGGCAAGAAAAACATTTCAATATTTTTCAAACTTTTAATAGTTTTTGGATGGGCAAGACAATTATCAATAAGTAAAAGATCTTTTCTATTATCTATTTTTTCTATTAAGTTGCCGAACTTATTTTTGGAAGAGAATCCTAGTCATCCATGCTTATTTGTTAGCATGATACTTGCAATTCATACTATTAAAGTTCACATTCTTAAAACATCATGGTTTAACATGCTTGCCAATTAACCATAAAAGGATTTTATCATAACCATCCTTATAATAGGAAATAAAAATTACAAGTCTTTTCTTGTCTTGTTTCTTACCTTTACATTGCTTTGTTGTAAGAGAATGATGTGGTTGTAGTTTCTAAAACAATATTGTTTTATCCATATTAAAAACATCTTTCATGGAAAATTAAAACATCCTTTTCTACTAAATTGCTTTTCATGAGCTTCGTATCAACCATCAATTGATGTGTTTCTTTAAAAAGAAAATACATTTTAATATCACATGTTTTAATTTGAAACGTTTAAACCAAATCTCGGTAAAATAAAATTTTAGGGTATATATAAGGTATATCTTTTTCAGAACTCCTTTATATCTTCTTTGTGATTAGTTCTCTTGTTATATTCATATGTTTTTGGTATTAAACAATCCACTAATTGAGAATCTTTTCTAGCTTCAAGAATTTTGCAGTTTTGTATCGTTTGGCATTGCCTTAGAAGGAATAACATTATGTAATCAATAAGGAAGAAGGCGGAATGGGCGGCGCGACGATGTCAGAAGCTGGCCATATCGTAGCAGCTCAAGGCATCGAAGGACTTCCCACTTACTTTCTATCCATCAAAGAGAAATCACAGGGGTTGATGTTCCAGACGTCCAAAATCATAGCAGCTTCAAAGAAAAATGACTTCCCGCTGCTACCATGAAAGACACTACAAAAGGTCAATCCTCTGCTGAAAATAACTCGTACACTTTGCACACTTGCATTGTAATATGGATTATGAAAATAACTGGTTAATTTAAAGTGATTTATCATCTTCATCTTCTGTTTCACTCACTGAGATGAAACATTAAAGCAGCCGTGCTACACGTTGCCTGCAGAACGATGGAGGTTAGATAGAACCGATACTCGTAATCCGGCCAAGGGCACTGACCTACAGTCTTGAAAAGGCACACTCTAAACCTAGAAAAACAAATTAAACGGGCCAATTCCGATAATGGTTTATACGCAACAGGGACGTAGCAAATAAATTAGACCGCTACGTGCAAATAACCAGAAATGCTGCCATGCTAACCAGCTTATAGCCAGAAAGATTAAGAAAGAACCCAGGCAAAATAGCCTAAAAAAAATGGTAATAAAAAACCAGAAATGCACGCAGTTATTGGTGGCTACCAATGAAAACAGATTCTAATTCCAATTTCTCGACTCACAAAGGAGCAACATATTAGAGAAAATACTAGAGGATTATAGAACAGAAAGATCTGACAATTGTATAGATCCATAAACTACCTAATGTTGTGATCTACCATATCCAGCTAAAAACAAAGATTTGTAAGCCACATCCCAGAAGGAAAAAATCAATATTGAAGCCAATTGGCAGCCTCCTTGTAATAGCAATGAACCGTAGTAAACACTGCATAAAAGAAGATGGGTGAATAAGAAGCAGGTTCAGGCACTGCGATCACTATTCAGCACATAAGGAGAAACCACTACTTATGAGATGGGTGAATCACCGACCTGCCTCAGCTAAAATGCACTGGGTTGCAGAGATCATTCCATCCATTACAAGTTAGCTTTTCTGTTGCCATAGAAGAAAAGTATCAGAAAACACCAACTCACTGCTAGCTACTTGGCTAGTTAAAGGAAAGCATGACAGCAAAATAGAAACAAACTATTGAAGCATAATCCCTCCATAAGAGAAAGAAAGTTGGGTGCTTAGTATAATCTGCATGCACCCACTCATTCCTACAGCCCAGGCATAATCACTTACCTACAAAACAAAGCCTAGTTCTAGTAAATCACCCTCCACGTCACTGCATTTACCAAGAAAAGAACTTGCAGCAACAAAACTAGAAAAGAGAAGAAAAATTGAGTCCATAAAATATCATCAATTTATTGATAACAAGAACTCAAAAAAACAAAATAAGACCATGAAGCACTTATTTTCCAGAGAAACAACTGCAAATGCAGAAGGAAGCAGTAGTTAGTGATGTAAGCAGATGGCTTGCCGTTCCTAGGCAAAAGAAACTGGTCTACTTTCCACTGCCCTTAAAGAAACACTTGCCATGACGCCATATCTGTATTAGATACCACTTGCTATCAGTTCAAATATGACAATTCAACATAGTAACAATGAGTCATATAATCATACTAACAATACATTGCCATTATAATTTCCAGCATAGCATCAAAGGAAGCAAAATAACAAAGTCCCATAGGAATATGTGAAAATCTCTGGTGATGAGAAAGTTCTATCAAAAACCTTGAATGGGCCACTTCGAAGAGCCTCTTCATCTCTTTCTACCACCACGCTCTCTCAAAGAGAGAGACAGAGACTCTCCTGGTCCAACATTGTAATATGCAAGTGACATATTATCCTTGAGAAAACCAGCTTTTCCACTCAATTTCTGTTTGTTGGCAGGAAGTTGGATCTCTCCAGCAATTTTTTCCTTCAGGCTGCCAACAGCTTCGGACAAGGACTGCATCATAATCTCCAGAACTTGCCCTTTGAGATTTCCTTCATCAAGATTGGGAACGGCAACAGTGATGCGCACAGGTCCCTGCATAAAAGGCACAATATCAGTTGAACATGTAGTCAGATAAAGGAAGAAAGACTGCATTCAGACACAAATCAGGAATGACCAATCCAATACTGCAGAATAAGAGTCATAATTTTGAAAAAGAAAAATCCATACCAGATGTTGAGCCAGAAACTGATCTTCTGGAACAAGCGCAGAATCATCAAGCCTCTGCCTCTTGGGCTCTGGCTCATCTGGAAGTGGAGGAGGAGCATCCTCAGGTGGAGGTGGTGGAGGCATTCCTTGAGGCAAAGGAGGTGGTGGAGGCATCATAGGCAATCCGGGTTGGGGTACATGAAGAGGGACAAAAGGTCGATGAACTGCCATAGAATTATATTGAGATCCAGGTGGAGGCGGCACATGCATGCTTGGATTCCCAGACATAGATGGAGGCATAGGGGGTGGTCGATTTACAATGATGGGTTGCTGTCCAGATGCCATTTGCATTGGAGGAGGAGGGGGGTAATTTGGCTGCATCATTGGAATACCGACCGGCCTTTGTGGAGGTACAGGATATGCCCCACCAGCTGGACCAGAATATTGAACTGTATTTGGTGGTGCACGAAGAAGATTCAACTGCAGTCCTGGTGGTGGAGGGAGGGGACGGACTGGCAGCACACCAGGTCGGGGAGGGGGAGCTGCTGGGCCTGGAAGGTTCCTTGCATCATTATTAACAGCTTCATTTTGATCCTCACCAGCATTCTGAGACATAGCTTGGTTTGCAGTGCGCCCAATGCTTCCCGAGTGACCATCCCATATGACCTGCTTCGGCTGCTCATCTTTCTTCTTCTCAATTTCAGCCTTCACAGCATTAGAAACTTCTTCCTCCGTTGTGCCAAAGATATCAGGACGTAATCGTGCAAGTCCCACTATGTTTCGGGAGATCTCATCATCCTGAGCAAGAGTAGTTTCCCGAATCTTGGCAAACATCCTTTCCTTTTGCTCCTTGTACTTAGGATCAATGAGGGAAATTCTCATATGCTCGGACATCTCACTAATGGGAATTAGCTCACCAGTGATAGGGGAAACAACAAACTTTGTTGGGTCTCTTTCAGCAGGGAGCCTCTCCTCAGGTCTCTTCCAATTTTTCACAATCCTCATAGGTGGTTCTGGTTCCTCATTTGTCCTCGTGTCTTTCTCACCATCATTCTCTTCGATACTTGCAATCCTCATGCCTTCCTCGACTAGCTGCATCTCTTCCTCGTCCATTTCCATTTCCATCTCCTTTCCAGGCTCAATGATTTCATCTTCATCCATAGCAGATATCTTGCTCCTCCTTATAACCTCCTCAAGTGTCATTGGAGGGGGCAAGTCCTCATCTTCATCGTCTGCAAAGTCTATAGTCTCAACCACAACAAAATCATGCCAATCAATCATTGCCATTTGCATCCGCTCCTGTTCAATCTCATCCTCAGCTTTCTGTCTTGCCTGCTCCTGTGAGCGTTCCCATTCAAGGCGATGCAAGCACCTTTCAAGCACAGTGGTCATGTCATCAACACTCTTTGTCAGCTTCTCAGTCAAACCCCTGGGAGGCATCAAAACTTTAGAATATGCATCAGCAAGTCCAGTAAAAAAGGTGAACATGCTGTGGGTTGGCTTCAAAAAGTGGAACTGAGGATTGTTCATCTCCCTGTTCGTCAATCCAGTCAAGAATGTTTGCCCATTTCGAGCTACAAACTGAGCCGTGAGCTTAATAATATCAAGTTCCTCTCCAGTAATTCCTTCTGGAAGCCGAACAGTATACTGCTCTGCTTCTGGAGGTTCAAGAACCTTAGGAGGAGGTAGTCTAAACTGGGCTGCAGGATCCGGTTTGGTAGCTGCTTCATTTGAATCAGTAGCCAAATCAGGTTTTGTAGCTGAATCAGGGGCAGCTGAATCCGCAGGCTGTGAAGTAGGCTGCTGTCCAGGAGCTTGATTCTGTGCACGAAATTCTGTCAAACGATGCTGATAATAAGCATGATATGGATCCGATGGATTCAAAAAATTGAACTTGGCATTATTAGCATTGTTTGCAATAATCCTCTTCTCAAACTCAGGTCCATTTTTTGCCACAAACTGCGAGGTTTTATCAACAATACTCCTAATATCCGGTGGAGGATGAATAATTCCAATGGTTCTCGTATGGGTCGCAACTGGTGCTCTGTTCTGCTCCTCATTTTCCGTTCTACCTTCCCTTGTCTGCTGTTCTATCACTTGGGATGGTGGAGGAGGAGACCCGTCTCCATTAACAGGAGGTGCTGGAAGCGATAAGATTGCTGCGGCTGGCATTCTTTTTTCTCCAAGACTCGATCAAAAATCTCAAAAACAAGCCGCATCAAACCAGCTCCACACCAAAGAAAACCCCACAAATTTAGATTAAAAAAAATACCTGCAAATAACAAGTTGCCATAAAGAAAGAATTGATTAGTTCAGAGTAACCCAAAAGCAAAATCACAAACCAAACGAAACCCGCCAAATTTCCATTCCAAGAGACCCTATCAATAACTGAAACCAGTCATTCATCTCGAAATTGGAAACCCTAATCAGTAAATAACATAACAAAAAAGATGATTAATTTCCAAGCAAAGATAATCTATACAGTTTTAAAATAAATTAATGAATGGAAATAAGAGAACTTACTGAGCTGTAGAGAGGATTGAAAGATATGCTAGGGTTTTATACAAAAAGAGAGTCTCAGAGTGAGAAAGATGCAGTGTCGATTATTTTTAAGGAGAAAAACCCAAGAGCAGACTTTATTTATATTTTGGTTTCAAACGATTTGTTTTCTGAAGCGGGTCGGGTTGATTTTCCTCTAGCTACACACTTGGGCCCCTTACGCATACCGGCAACAAATAGGCCCGATAATTTTTTGAGAGCGATAGATTTTAAAAATAATATATTAAATTATTTTAAGGTGGAATGGTAGAATTTAGTATAAATCGGCGGCGGGCTAATTATTTTTCACGTAAAAAAAATTAAAAAATACTAAGATTTAAAAATATTAGGTTTGTGTAATTAGATCATGATTTTTTTCAATAATAATAATATTTTTAAAAAATATAATAATAATAATAATAATGATAACAATAATAAGAATAATACTAATGATTTAAATTTGGGTCGGGTGCCCTAGCCGGACCTAAGTTTCTAAAATCTAGTTCTCTTAATAATAATAAAAATAATAATATTTATAATAATATTAAACTTACCTGATATAAGTTCTTATAGTTTTTAATCCATTCAAGTCAAATTTATAATTTTTCTTCAATAATAATAATATTTTTTAAAAAATTTAATAATAATAAAAATAATAAAAATATTAAGAATAACATTAGTAATCATAATAATAATAAGAATAACAACAACAACGATAATTACAAACGACAACAACAACAACAAAATTTTTTTTTTAATTTTACCATTCAAATCAAATCTATGGTTTTTTTTCAATAATAATAATAATAATAATTTTTTCAAATTTATTAATAATTATACTAACAATATTAATAATAATGACAATAATAATATTTAAAATATTAATCATAATATTAAACATGACTGACCCAAGTTCTTATAGTTTTTAATTTTACTTTTCAAATCAAATCTATGATTATTTTTCAATATTAATAATATATTTTTTAAATTTATTAATTATTATATTAGCAATATTCATTATAATAAAAATAATAATATTTATAATACAAATAATAATATTAAACTTGAATGACCCAAGTTTAAGTGAGTATAATTGCAACGCCAGGCCTAAGAGCCTTGCGTCTGGCTGCAACACCAGACTTAAAAGCCTTGAATCATGCATCAATCATAGGTTTTTATTCAAGATTTTTGGAAACTTGACTTTATTGAAATAATGAAACTTTCATCGTTGATGTTATGGTTTAGGCAGCCTCAATATTTCTAAACTTGAAATTGCATTCATTAATTGAAATTAATTTTTAAAAAATTGTTAACATGTTTTTTATTTTTTAATAGTGCACGAAAGGAAAACAAATTTACATTAAATGATTGAGCTTTTATTGGGGATTGCTATGAAGGGACCCCCACTTAGCATGACAACTTTTCATTCAATGCGCCTATGTTGACAATGGGTGCTTGTGACTTAAATGCTTGTTCATGGTTCTCTCCCAACAACTCATAGTCGTCAGAATCACTGCTAGATTAACAACTTATAGTCGTTAGAATCACTGCTAGAAGAACTAGCAGTGATCATGTTCGTATAACGCAATATTGACTTTTCCCTAGGTATTTACACAAATTAAAGGATTAAGATACTGTAAATCATTCCTATTTTTTTATTAAAAAAACAACAACACCTCTCTTGCACAGGAAGACTACCCAAATTTTAATTACTTGCAAATACACATGAATTTAAATTTAATTGCTACAAACTAGTTGATTTTATTCAATTTCTTAAAGTGTTGAATTTGAAGAAAATGAAAAATATAAAATATTGTTACAATTCATGCATGAACATTCTATTATGCTACACCAAGTTAAGCAATTGCTAGGAATTTTGGTCATTTAAAAAATTTCTAGTGAACATTTTATTTTGTTCATTATGATTATTTTTTAATATATATATAACATAATTATTTAATCTTTACTTTTTAACTAAAATTTTACTTTATAAATAGCAAAGCTTCTTTTCTGTAATTTTTTTAATATATACAATTATTATCATAATAATATTATACTGTATATCCTATAAAAATCAATCTAAATTTATAACTTAAACTTGTAATTGATAAGGACAACTAGTAAGCATTAGGGAGGGTAGTTGTATATACAAGCACCATCATATGCAAAAAATCTCGGATAGTTTAATAAACATGAGTGAGATTTGGTCTCCAAAATTGATGCTTACAGCTCAACTGTAGTTGTGCAATATTTGAGTTTTCTTAACCATTTTTATCTTTGAAAATTTCAAATATTATTGGAAAAATAAGTTGAAAAAACAACAACCAAGTTTTAAACCATTTTTTCTTGCTCTTAGAAGAGTTTGTTGCTCTAATACATCATCTAAATACAACAAAATTGTTCTCATATAAAAAAATTCCAACAACAAGATTCCAACAATTATTAAGAATAAAAAATAAAAAAAAACAAATATAATGCAAAAAACACAAAAAAAAAGAAAAAAGAAAAAATCTTACCTTAAATTCACTGTGAGCAAAGCTGAGAAGATAAAAAAGAATAAATAACCAAAAAAAATGAGAAGAGAGAGACATTAATTTAAAAAAAGGGTAAAAATAAGAAGATAAAAATAGAAGAGGAGGACATATGTGGTACGCGTGGAGAGGAAGTGAAGTGAAGAGAAGGAGTTAAGGAGGAGAGAGATGTTTTCATTTTTTACAGAATAAAAAGAGAGAAGAAGAAGAAGGTTATGAATTAGGGATTTGGTCTTTTTATTTGGGGCTTTTTTACATACAATTTTACTAAAGAATAATTAAATATTAATATTTTTAATATTTTAATCGGTGTTTCCATCTATAACATTTAATTAAAAATTTTAATTTAATAAAAAAATTTCAGAAACCAATGCTTTTTCAGTCCATCGGTTATTGCAATGAATAGTAATTAACAATGTTATTGAGAAGTGAACAGTTTCAAAACTTTCTGGAATATACCAATGGATATAATCCGTTAGTGATGCCATATGTAAAGAACACAATGAACAATGTCATTGAGAAGTGAATAACTCCAAATCTCTCTAGAATATATCAACAGACTTAATTCGTCGGTGTATCTGTTGGTATTTTACAGTTCGTTGGTAATTTCATCTGTATAAAATAATTTTTGTGGCCAAATTATATCTGTATTTCTTATCTATCTATCCTGCAAATATTTAAAATCACAACAACACACAGCATAATAAAACCAGTTCTGTGTATAATAATAAAATCACAAAAATGTTTCGTTGTCATGTAATAATAAATTCACGTCACTGTCATTATATTAAAGTTAATTTTGTCCAGAAATATTACATTATAGTTAATTTTATTACACATTCAAGTTGTGCACTTTAATCAGAATTGTCCTTTTTCTTCTTCAATTTTATCTTTATCATCGTCATCTCCATCGCAATCTTCTGCATTGATTTCATCGATATTATCATCTTCGTTGACTTTTATATGTACGCAGGTTCTCAAAACATCATTTAATTTCTCAACATCAACAAAAGTTTCTCAGCGACACAAAATTTTGAATTTTCTTTTAAGTCGGGAGACAAAGCATTTCGATATGGATCAACTCACTTATCAAGTTGAAAGAAATCATCTCCCACAGTTACTTCATCATTAACATCCTGATCCAAACCTTTTAATCACATGGTCAAGCAACCCTCAACGAAGTAGATAATAACCCGAAAAGCCAAAAATCAAGTTTGATAGAACCTTGACTCAGATATAACCCTATACCTAAGAACAGAAGGTATTGGAAAAAAAACTTGAACCTAGAGATAACCTTGTTTCTAAGAACCCTAAGTATGCGAATAATGTCACGAAGCCAATTAATTTTTGATAAGACAGTGTACGATCTTTGTCCTTGTAAAGAAAAGTTGTTTTTCCCACAAACAAATAAAAGAAAAACTCACATTTATGCTCCAATTTGCTAGTGAAATTTATAACTAAAAAAACATAATATAATCTCCTCAAACTAACCCTAATGGATTCTTTTTGGGTTGTAAGCTAATGGATCTAAACTAGTAATCAACTAACAGAAGTCCAATAATGAAATAAACCCTTAAACATGTTTAATGGGCCAGAACAAACCCAAAATAAAAATTACTATTTAACATTAAATAAATAAATAAAATAAGATAATAAAAACAAAGTTTTCATGCCAAAATTTCTCCATGTATCCTGAATCTTCATTTTTTGCACATTCTTAGTAGATTTTCAGTCATGACTTCAAACACATTGTTCTCTTTTTGGGATGTTTGGTAGTGTGCAAGTTTAACTTTCTCACCAATTCAATATTAACTACATTAGTGTAACTACCACCATCTATAATTAAGTTACATACCTTATTATGAACATGTCATCTCATGTGGAATATATTATCCCTCTGACCTTCTAAATCATCCACTTTGGCATGTATATTTAGTGCTCTCCTCACTACAAGTGCCTTTCCCTTAACTGGATACTCAACACAAACATCATCAGCATCCTTTAATGGTGACATCTTCTCTTCATCCCTCCCATTAGTCTCAACCTCATTATTAGCTTTCATAATCATAACTCTTTTGTTTGGACAATATGAAGCAAAATGACCAACAACTAGACAACAAAAGCATTTAATGTCATGGTTACGAGAAGTAGGAGTAACATTGTTACCTTTAACAACGATCGAGGTGTCTTTCTTCTCTCTAGGGTATTTGGCCTTGCCTTCCATATTTTTCTATGATGGACTACCCCTAGTATTAGCCTTCCAATTGGGTTTCCAAGGTTTTGAAGGTCATAATGGTGGCTTTTCTGAATGATACCCTTTCATTTAAATTGTTTCTCCACCTTGACAGCCGTATGCACCATCTCTTTTAACTCCATATAATGATGCAACTCCACAATATGAGCTATATCATAATAAATCTAGCCATAGTGGCCTCCCTATCCTTCTCAATATTAGATCGAATCATAACAAGTTTCATCTCTTTAAAGTATTTATTAACACTCTTTATACTTTGACTCAAGCTCTATAATTTTTAATACAATTCTCTATAAAAGTGGCTAAGCATAAATATCCTCATCATAAGGGATTTCATCTCATCTCAAGTATCAACTTGCCTCTCATAATTCCTCATGTGGTTTGTCATTAATTGATCCCATCATATAATGACATAGTCAGTAAAAATAATTGCAACAAACTTGATTTTCTTGGGCTCTAGATAATTTTCACACTAAAAAATTCACTTCACCTTCTTCTCTCATTTTAAACCAACTTCAATTGCATATAAATTTCATTTGTAGCTCCAGATATGTCCTAGACAATATACAAAGGTTTAGTTTGATAAATTTAACAATATATGTCTAGTAATTTTGACCCTTTGCAATAATATGTTCCTGAACTCCATTTGACTTGAAACTTTACCACAATATAGTTCCATGTGTCTAGTATCTCCCTATAAAAGTTTGGCTCGTTTTGACGTATGGTTTGAGAGATATGCTCGATCTCACAAAACTAGTAAGTAGACATTTTAAGAAAAAATTTAGACCTGACTTGGTTCGTATCACATCCTAAAGAACCTAAACACGACCTCTGTGTTTGGTTTTTACTATGGATAATCAATCAACTCTCAAACAATTCTTTTTAAAGGAAAGAGTGTATATGTAATAAACTTGCTAGTATTGCTTGACGACATCATCAACATTGTAGAGTCTCGAATTTGTATTAATTTCGACCAAACCCTTATGGGGATCTACTATGATTCCTCTATCAATGGTATCATACCAATAACATTTGAATATAAAAACTTTTTTCTGCTTACTATGATATTGCAATTTAATAACATCTTCTAACTTCTCATAATAGTCAACTTCAAACTCATTAGAAGTAGATACCTTAACATATACTCCACTATTATATGTCTTTCTACCCTAACCATACTCTTCAGTATGAAAAACATGTTTATTGATGAAATACCTGCTATATCACTTCACCTTTCTTTCAAGACCCAGACTTAGTAAATTCAAAATAACACTAGCATTCCCACCCAATTGATAAACCGAGTACAATTACAACCATTAATAGTTAACAAGAAATATGTAATGAAATTAAGTATCTTGAAATATAAGAATAATGAAACAGTCCCTATATATGATATGAACCATGTGAAAAATTATTCATCTTGTAATCAAAAGATTTAGAATTTAGTCAGCTGTGAGTTTTGGGATAGTAAAAATTGATGATGTTGTTTACAAAGAATTTAACAATCTATTAATTTATGATATTATAAGAGATATATTGTTTGAAATTAACGACATGTTAATTATTATACTTACTAAATAAAAGGTCTCATTTCATCGTAGTTAAATAGCACATAATTATATGCCTGTTTGAATTCAATTTTTATCAAGCATTTTCTCCTTATAACATTTTTTGGTATAGGTTGTCTAGGATGGGAGAATATTCACAATTTTTATCATTATATCTTGTTCTCAAATGAGGCTCGAAATAGTACGAGATAAATGTTAAGATTTCTTCAATAATATAAGCCTCACATATCAAAGCCTCAACATACGCCTTGTTTTTTACTTTTCTCTTAAGGTTTAATAAGTATTTACATGGAATTAAATGAATATTTTGAATTAAAAAAAAAGATAATAGAATTTTAATTATGATACATGTGTAATCCCTAACCTTTTGAATGGATACATTCATCTATATTGGATTAAGCCTCCAACTTTTACCCCAAACAGTAAATGTATGAGTAGATACTTAATTGATTCGAATAACGAAGGAAGGTATATCATCTCAAGTGTGTAGATTGGCTGGACGATATTTATTTCAATCCTCTTCATGTGTTGTGTTTGTAACTTGTTAGAGCATATATCTCTAAAGAAGTGAATGATCTCTGTGAGTGCACTCCATATACCGTTTGGAAATAAATCCTGGTAAGCTAGTGAATGAGTGTTTACATAAACATGTGACAGTCATAACTCTTCATTCCATACAATATGTAATCCTCTAAATTCATCAATATAGATTTGTTCGAAGCTTATCCATTAGGAAAATACAGACTCTTAAGTCATTGGTAAACAAGTAATTGTGCATTATAGTCTAAGACGAAGCTGGATTTGGGCTTTACAATCAGTGAACCATCATAAATCAACTCCATATTTTTACAGTGACAAAACAAATGTATATTTATTCTAGCATTTCCTTGTCTTCCCTTTCATGTCCATAATTATGTTAAAAATGTTTTCAAACACATTATTTTCAATGTGCATGACATCAAGGCTATGACAAAGGAGATTGGTATTCCAATAAGAAATCTCCTAGAAAATACTTTGATTTATCCAATTGCAAGTCAAACCAAAACTAGAAAAATTATGCTTACCAAATTAAAAACTAAACATAATGTCATTGTACTGCAACACTATATCATACAATTCTTCACCTAATGTTAGCAGCGGTGCAACATTCCTTTCAACTATACCAATAAAAAAATCATTTATGATCTTTCTGTACTTTTGTTCTATTGACAAAAACTGTCAGTGACAATAAAAAAAAAAGATATTTTACTATCATTTGTTAACATGAAGGCTTATTATTTTCCATACAATATGGACATGCTAATTTTTTGTACGTGCTTCAAGTAGAAACCATTCCACACGCAAGAAAATCATTGATAGTCCACATCAAAGCTGTCTTCATCTAAAAATTTTGTTTCCTCGATACATCATAAGTTAAAGTCTTGAATGACCATAATTATTTCAACTCATCAATTAATGGTTGAAGACAAACATCTATATTCCGACCCAGACTATTAAGACTGTGTATGACCATAGATAAAACATGTATTTTAGCCCTACACATATCCTCAATGACAAGTTGTAAATTATCAGTATCACCAGCCAACAAAAATAAGTAGTAGATGACCTGAATGGATTGAATTTTTCTATACACAACTTAAAATGCAAGTTCCTTGATTCCATTGAAAACTGATGATGCACCCTAGTAAAATATTTTCAAGTTTCATCATCGGAAGGGTGCATCATCACTTCATCTACTGTATCATATGAATGATGTCATGTCATATGCTCATCAGTCTTTAAAGACATGAATAACCTTTGCAGTCTAGGTGTGATTGAGATGGATCTATATTTTCTAGGTACAACAAGAGTCCTTCCACTGTTAGTTCTGAGTTTATACCGAGCAATATGCAGAAGTTTGGATGCATGTCAATTTTTTGGTATTTTAGGTCGAGGGGTTTCATTATGGATTTAACAGTATAAATTTTTTTTTCCAGCCTATTCTCTTTAGGTAAAATTCTTATCACCCATTTAATAATTTTATCATAAACAACCTCACTCAACCCATAATCTGACTTGATAGTGAATATTTGTGCAACAACTAATAATTTACTGTGATTTGTACACCCATCCCATAATAGTTTATCAAAATCTTTCAAAAGATCAAAGAACATGGTTACGTTAACATTAAGTTCTTCATCCACGACTGGACATTCACCTGCATAACCCTAATTCATTATCATTGCATCCATAACCATATTCCTATAAGGATTACTATTGTCATCTACAACTTCATACACAATGCTAGAATTAGAAGTTGATCCAACTATCCTTTATATTATGGTCTCGTAAGTAACATATGATATTTCTCCACGAACCCTTTATATAGAAGATGTATCGTTACAACATATAGATCATAAAACTTTTTTATTCTTACACGTCTTACATGAATATCAAATACCACCTCCACTAATATTTCTTGAATTAGATAGTGCGTAATTAATAAAATCCTCAATCTCATTACAATAATCCATCCTACGCAACCATTTGGGTGAATCTCGATACCTCTATGAACGGTCATCTATTACTTATATCAAACCTATATAGAATATTAATGATAACATGTATTAATTAATTATGTAAACTAACAAAATTAACTAACATTGGTTTAACTCAAACTTATTCAATCTATTTTAATAGTATTCTTAATTCATTATCAATTATCTATATAAATTCATATTTCTATACATTTACCAAAATTTTCAAGTCAATAATAAAATTGACTCGTTAAGTAAGCCATTATTTATTTCATTACAAAACATCCAAGTCACAAATTCGAAATAAATTTCATCAATTTACAAACAAATACATTTTTTTAAAATCTCAAAACAAACCCTAACATGTACAAATCATACATTCATACAACAAATTTCTATGGTAAAAAGCTATAAAACAAGTAAACACCTAAACAAAATACATATACTACAAAAATATGCAATAAAAATTAACATTTTAAAATTGAGCTCAAACAAAAAATATGTAGTTTTACTTATTTGATGTGGGGGATCCTTAATAAAATTTAAATCAGAACAGGGATGTTGACAGATTAAGTGTTGGGTTGGCTAAATTTATAGGAGGTTGATTTGTGCTAAAATAGAAGGTATGTTGTTTATTGCAGAGCTGAGATGAAGAAGAATAAATGGGGGAGGAGGGTCGCTCGTCAAGTTATAAATTAAATATTATTGATGATATTATGAAAGGATTTCACTGACAGGTTAATTCTATCAATCATTCCGTCTTATATAAATGACATGTCATTGTATATTTTAGTTTTTTTTAATATCTTTTTTTTTCCACTATAATTCACTTGATATATACCAAGGGAATATTTTCTTCGCTGTTTAATGATGGATACAACAAGATATTATTCTGTTAGTAAAGTTCACCGTAATTTATTAATGAAAAAATTTTGTCGGTGTTTCCGTTTATATTTGCTAATTTTTTTATAGTGTTTTTTTGTTTTTGATCCTTTCATGAAATTGAATTTTCTTTTCAGTTTCATCCTTCAATCCAAAAATATCATAATCCTCTTATTTGTTTTCATTTATAACTTGGCTCTCATTCTTTTGATTACTATTTTTTATTTATTTTAGGTTCTTTTGTAAGTTTGAATCAGTTTTCAATTTCATCATTTTATATAGGGTTAGTTAGGAATTGAGTTTCGTGTTTTTTTTAAATTGAATGATCTCAGTTTCATAATCCAAGTTGTAGATTTAAAAACTTAACTTCAGTTAACATCATTCTTTTGATATTAGGGTTTCTTTTTATACCAATTTTTTTTAAAAAATTTTCATCCTTTTAAATTTGGTTTTTTTTGAATTGAGCTTTATATTTTTTTTAAATTTATTTTATATTCAATTATCTCAATTTTAACAAGGGAAAAACAACACGAATTGATGTAATCATGTAAGTATTGTCAGATTTTTTATTTGTTTAAATCGTGGAGACCAGAATTGATATGTTGTCGAGAATAGCTTTAAAAGACTGCTACAGAAAGTTGAGGAGCTATTATACCCTCAAAATATCAGGTCCTTTTCTTCGATTTGCTTTATATTCAATTATCTCGGTCTCCTCGATTTAAACAAATAAAAAATCTGACAATACTAAGACGTAAGAAAACCATATAATAACAATTTTAATTGTATTAAATATTCTCCACTGTTATGTTAAAAATAAGGATACTCCATAGTCATTAAAAATAAAAATAATGTGATTTATTAATAAAATTTGAAATAGATGCGGGGAGGAATTAACAAACCATGGAACCGGCTATATATATATA
>Ga0325411_1000846_pt1 | contig 33009 bp, 30 predicted proteins | sample PopdelMetagenome_13_FD_206181 | JGI IMG/M metagenome (GOLD analysis project Ga0325411, IMG submission 206181) | Populus deltoides microbial communities from Bellville, Georgia, United States - Xylem-PdIQD-R4 | ecosystem: Host-associated > Plants > Phyllosphere > Stem > Wood/Secondary xylem...
ATTATCTCGTATGGGGTTTTACAACAATTCCTAGTACCTTGATATTTTCACCCTATAAAGTATAAATTTTAGTGCTTAGTGTTCCAATCTACGTCCTGTTCTATGTTACAGCAACTGATGATGATGATGATGAACTTGGTCTCTTCACTCAGCTTGCTTTTGGGGCAACAGTTCTTTTCTGCAGAGCAGTTCTTCACCTTTGTGGTTTTTACTGTGTTCTCCTGTGAATGTAAGCAGAGCGGGGGGGGGGTAGATACGGAGTTGGGAGTTTGGATGGTTTAGTTCCTCATGATCTTCAAGTTGGATTCTAATTTTCTTTTAGGTTTTGGGAAGGGGTTACTCTTTTGTTGACTGTTGTATTGGGTGCGTGAGTGTAAAACGTTAGCAAATTTTAGTATGGATTCAATACCCACTCCAAACCTTTTCATTTCAAATTCAAAATATAATCTTCCATGAATGCAAGAAAAAAACCTTTCTCAGGCTCTCTGCACAGGAAGAGTCAAGTACATGATTTTTTTCACCTTTAAAACCTTTGTGTCCTCTGGCTTATCAAGGCTGCCTCGAATGGTGCACTGAGGAGTCCTCATTCCAGATTGTTCTAACTAATCCAAACCCAATTCACATTGAAAAAAGATCATTAATTACAGTATAAATATTCACACACACAAAAAAGACACATGTTCGATACATAAAGATTCTATCTTTTTGCTAATTGAAGAATCAATGAATTGAACTGAATTACCTGAACATGAGACTAGACCTTTTATCAACAGAAAACTGTCTATAAGAATCACTCAGGCACAAAACAGGGGTCCCATCATCATCAACAGCAAACCTAACACCAACCATCAGGGGTCGAAGTAGAAAGAGTGCCAACTGAAGATAACTCCACGATGGTTCTTGAAACTTCAGCAGGAAAGCGCTTATCATTTGAGGACCTAACAACATGAGTAGGTGGCTCAGCTGATACAGTTGAAAGAGTACATTTCAAGGAGAATTGAGAAACTGGGTCTTGATGATTTGAAGTTGTGAATTGGTGGGGCTTTGTTGGTTCTGGGAGAAAGAGGAAAGGGAGAGGTGAGAGGTTGGTGAGAGATTGGTTTTGGAGCATCTCCGATGGAAATGCTATAATGAAAAAAGCTAAATAGAGAAAATAATTTTTTAAATAGTGAAAATATAGTTTTTTTTATTATGTATATTTTAATGATAAAAAACTATTTAGAAAAGTCAATTATATTTTAATATATTTTATGTTAAATTAATTTTAATATAATTATATAACTAATTTAGATATTTTATATATATAATATAATTATGATGTTATTGATTATATAATTAATATGAATAATTTATAAAAATAATATAAAATTAATGAAATACTATGAAAGTTAAAAGATATAATTTAAAATTTATTTATATGAATATTTTTAATTTTAAGTTTTATATGTTATTGTTAAAAATTTAATTTTTTAAAAGTAAATTCAAATTCAAACTTTGAAAAAATGACCGCCAACATAACCGCCAATATTTTAAATTTTAAATTTTAAAATTTTAAAAAAATAACCGCCAACATTTTAAATTTTAAAATTTCAAATTTTGAAAAAATTACAGCCAACATTCTAAGATTTTACAATTCAAAAAAATAATCCATCTATAAATCTTTTCATATACCTTAACATTTTTTCTCATCATTTTCTTCTCTCCAATCTTTGTTATATTTCATTAAAATTCATCATGAATCATTCTAATTTTAATTTTTATGAAGCTTTTGATTTTGATGATGACGCTCCTGTGTTTGCTTTTAAAGTTGCTACTGCTGTGGTTGCTGAAAAAGAATCGAATAATCAAGGGCGGAGAACAGGGTATCGTGGCTCTATTCCTGGTCACAATATTGTTAATCGTAATAGAAAGGAAGGTAAGTTAAGGTTATATAATGATTATTTTGCAGAAAATTCTAAATTCACTGAAAGTCAATTTCGAAGAAGATTTAGGATGAGTCGTCGTCTTTTTCTTCGAATCGCAAATGCAGTGGAAGCTAATAGTCCATATTTCAAACAAAGGACAGATGCTTTTGGTGTTCTTGGTTTGTCTTGCCTTCAAAAGGTAACCGCAGCTTACAGAATACTTGCATATGGTATTCCTGCAGATCTTACTGATGAATATCTTCGAATTGGAGAAACCACTGCGATAGAAAGTCTTAGAGCTTTCGTCAGAGCAATCGTAGAAATTTTTGGTGATTGGTATCTAAAGGCACCAAACGAGGCCGATATTTGTCAATTATTATCAATTGGAGAGCATCATGGATTTCTAGGGATGTTAGGGAGCATTGACTGTATACATTGGAAATGGGAGAAATGCCCAATTGCATGGCATGGGATGTATACCGGTCATTTTCGTGAACCAACTATAATTCTAGAGGCGGTGGCTTCACAAGATCTTTGGATATGGCATGCCTTTTTTGGAATGCCTAGATCATTAAATGATACTAATGTTCTTGATCGGTCACCTATCTTTGCTGCACTTGCTGAAGGTCGTATTGCTCCTGTCAATTATACAATTAATGGGCATGAATATACAATGGGATACTATTTAGCAGATGAGATTTATCCTAATTGGTCAACCTTTGTTAAGACAATCCTAAGACCATTAGGAGCAAAGAGAAAATATTTTGCAAGCAAGCAAGAGTCTGCAAGAAAAGATATGGAGCGGGCATTTGGGGTGCTCCAATCTCGTTTTGCAATTGTACGTGGACTTGTTCGATACTGGGATAAAGAAACGCTTGCATATATTATGAAAGCTTGCATAATATGATTATCGAGGATGAAGGAGCAATGCACCTTGGATTTGACCATGAACATGAAGTCAATTCCTTTATATCAGTTTCACATGGTGAAATACCAAAACTACATGATTTTCTTCAAACTCATAATCGAATTAGGGATAGAGCAACTAGCTCTCAACTACAAGAAGATTTGATTGAACATTTGTGGGAACAATATGGCAACGAGTATAATCTTTAGATTTGAACTTCTTATGATATCATAATTTTCAAGTTTTTTATGTTTTTTTTTTCATTATGGTTGTTATCTTTTAAGTTAATTAATCCTACTTATTATTGTTAAGTGTTAGAGGAACTTCAAAAAAGTATTATGAATTGATATCAATTTCATAACAATATATTTAAAATAACCAAGAATTTTCTACATATTTAATTAAAAATACATTACATTACAATAAATCAATCAAAGTTAATTAAAAATTAAAACCCCTCTTTTGCATAATTTCTAACTTTCTATTTTGAAAATACACTACAGAAATTGGATCCAAATTAGAAATATCCATTTTCATAATTTGTTCTTTTTTCTTAATCCTGTCCAATTCTTGTTTCTTTTGACTTTGTTGAATCATCATGGCTTGTTGCTCTAACATAATTTTCTTGTCTTGTTTCTTCTGATCCTTAATTTCAACTAGAGTATCCCTGAATTGTTGTAAGAGATTCGTTACATTTACATCCTCAACTTTATCTTTTTCTTGTCTACGTTTAAGTCGTTCCTTTGCAGCCTTCTGACCGATTGGTCTATCTTGATAAATCAATGATTCACTATCTTCTCCTAAACTAACAGAATCAGGGGTAGATGGAGTTGATGAAGCCGAACTTGCATTAACATGACTTTTTTGTTTCTTGTTTGACCTTTGATGTTGACTTGCACTCTCAAATTGTCATTTGGGCTCTTTTCTTAAGATAATCCAACAATGTTCTAGTTGAAATCGTTTGCCAACGCAAGAAGCATACATTTGCCGAGCATCATTAATCTAGTAAAAAAAATAAATTAATTAAATAATGTTAAAATATGTGTTAAACAATTTAACACAGAAATGAATATTAACATTACCCTTGATTCTTCGGTCATTCCACTTTGCTGAGGATTTTCAACTTGAATAATAAATCCAACAAATTTACCGACTTCTCTATTTATTTCTTGCCATCTACTTGATATGCTTATTTGTGAACGATTATTCAAGTTTCCTCCATTCTCTACAAAGTAAGCATGTACGCGAGCCCAGAACTGTTTTGTTTGTTGTTCAACTCCTGTAATTGGATCCTTGCTTGTATTTAGCCATGCAGAGACAAGTAAACAATTCTCCTCTGGTGAGAAATTTTTACTTATTTGTGATTTTTTTGCCGAATTGACATTTAAATTCGAGTATGTTAAGCCATCAATTAATTGATTAGAATCACTTGGTTGAGAGAGAATATCTTCTGACTCACTTATAAGAAAGTTGGCAAAAGAGTTTGGAAAATTTGAATCCATCTACATTAAAAAAAAAACTCAAGTTAAAACCTTATAAGAGAGTGTAAAAGAAGCTCACATTCAATGTCTAGCAATTTTGTAGTTTTCATACATGCGAATTAATAATAAGCACTGCCTCCTACTTGTTCTAACATAACAATTTGACCATTTTTTGGAACTAAAAGAGAATCAATATACTGGTTTAATTGCATTTTCAACAAGACAAAATATAATTAACCTCAAATTAAAACAGACAATCAAAAATAAATTTTAAATATGTCACTCTATCTTATTATCAATATCAACTACCATTATTAATTCCTCTTAATTTTATCAAAGATAACAACATAAATAAAAATTGTCTTTCTTAACCCATATTAAAAACATAAAATAATAAAGAAATAAAAATCATTTCAAATATTAAATTAACAACAAAAGGTCTAAAAAATCAAGAGATATAAAAGAGAAAATAGAAAAAGTTTTTAAACATGCATGCCTTTTAAATTCAGCTAATTAACATAACCAATGTTAATAATTAACCGGAAAATAATTGATTCTTGTTTTTCTAAATTTAAGAGAAGGGTGAGGCACAATATAAAATTTTAAAACTACAAGTTCTTTCCTCATGCATTTTAAAAAAATTTTCCCTATATTTAAAAAAAAAAGAGAGCTGTTGGCCAATGGCTATTATTTAAAGAAAAAAAAAGAGAGTTGATGGCCAATGGCTATAAAAATAGCCATTGGCCAACAATTATTATTTTGATCATTTCTACATTGAAATGTAAAAATGGCTGGCCAACAAACAAATAATCAAAATAGCAATTTATTTAGATGTTCTATTAAAATAAAAAAATAAAAAATAAAAACTAAAATATATTTATCTTTTTATTTAGCTCATGGATTGGAGATGCTCCAAGAGAAAGAGCAGCTTGGGTTTAGGAATTCAAGAATTTATTTTTAGCACAAAGTCTTGATGGTCAAACAATGGACAGATAGAAGTCGGAAAGACAGGTACTGATGTTGATAATGAGTCTGGTAAGAGAGGATGGGAAGGGAAGATTTTCTTACACTCACCACCCCGATATTCGCAACCATTGCAAAATCCCCTTGTTATCTTTTATTGAATTACATTCTAACCATTCTCTCTCAATAAAATGAATTAACTGGCACAATTTCAGCAAAATCATCACTAAATTACTAAAACGCAGTAACGAGAGAGATGGTCTGGGAGTGAGGCTTGGCATTCTGTACGTGTACTGCATCTAAATGGCGCAATACTCCAGGCTACCCATAAACTGAGGAGGCCAAATTCAACATTCACAGAACTTGAGGAACATTACAGAAACTACACTTTCTTTCTTCTTCCCTATTTGCTCATTGGCATGGATATTTTTAAAGTTGTTCTACTCGAGGGCTCAAGATTCGATCAGCTGCTCTAGATCAACCAATGAAAGGAAATGAAACACAGAGATGGAGATTTTTTCAGGGATATTCTATAGGTGCAGCACAATCTCTAACCATCAAAACCTCATCACATAACTTCTGAGGAACTTGCTGTAATTCCTTCCCTTCTTGCCATGCCTGACCCACAAACACCCCAGGTCCAACATGGCGAACATATATGACAACCTGATCGCTGAAAGGATATGGATGTTTTCCTGCAAAAGTGAAGAAACTCCTTCAGATTGGTCCAACATTATGCAGCAGGAGGAGGCAGTGTTAAATAGCACTACCATATTATATCATCAAATTAATGGTGCTATAAATAGTTCTGTCTTAAATCATGTCAGATTATGGTTGCTTCCATTAGCACAAATTAGATTGTTCAAGATTCTGAAGGGAGGAGGAGAGTAACGTTATTTTATAGATATTTATTAGGGTATGGTGTCCATTCCACGAGAATCTAACATAATTAGAGTGAAATGATTTTTTTTTTTAGTTTAACATGGGTATTCGGGTTAACTTGCGCGTAGCTCGACTAATCCTACGAGCCCTGAAGTTAATGACTATGTAAGCCTCCCGTGACCATCATATAAGTAACCACAGGGCTCGAACCTGAGATCACAGAGGGAGCAAACCTCTTATTCCCAAGCTCTTACCGCTGGAAATGATTCTGTTTATCCGGTTAGTCGCGTGTTTTTAAAATAATTATTTTTTATTTAAAATTATTTTTTTATATTTTTTAATGTATATTAAAAATATAAATATTATTTTTATACTAAGAAAACATTTAAAAAATCAAAGGTATCAAGCACTCACAAAGAAAAATACCATCTTGCTCACAAAGAAGCACATCGTGGGTAGTAATTTGTTTGGGCTAAAAAATTTAGTGGGCCGATCAATGAGCCCATGAGAAACTACTAGGTCAGCACAAAACACTGGAGGCGAATGATGGTGTCCTTTCTTTAGATTGAGAATCCGAGAGACAAGAAGAAGAGAGGAGAGTAATTCCGATGGCGTCGAATGCAGCAGCGCCGTTTTGGAGGGCCGCCGGCATGACCTACATAACATATTCGAACATCTGTGCTAATCTTGTCAGAAACTGTCTCAAAGAACCATACAAGACTGAAGCTCTTTCGAGGGAAAAGGTTCATTTTGCTGTTACCAAGTTTGTCGATGGAAATCCTCAGAAACCCAGTAAGACACCACCCTTCCCTTTCTTTCTCATCCTCTCCTCGTACAAATTTGTCGCTTTAAGATCTGGGGTTTTTGGTTTCTGGGTCATTGCTGTTTCTTTCTCCTGATTTTATTGAATCTGAATTGATTTTGTTCAATTTTGCGATCATTGTTAATCGAATCTCCCTTTGATTGATGGATAGGAAATTTATAGGCTGAATGGATTGTTGTTGTCTGTACAAATCAAGTCAGAATTAGAATTTGGGGTAAGTTGAGAGCCTTTTAAAAAATAAAATAAAAATATGAGGATTCTTTAGTACGTGATCGATGTGGACCTTTGGAGTAATGTCCGCTGAGGTTTCTGATTCGATAAGGTGTGTTCTGATATGTCACAAGCGTTGTAAGATTGAAGGGCTGTGAGTTTGGTCAAAGTCGGATCGATGCTCTCTATGTTTGAGTATTAAAGGTCTGTTTGGAAACGCCCCCTCGAGTTTTGAATTTTTTTTCTTTTTTGTTAAAAATTATTATTATTATTATTATTAGATTGTGATGGAGTTATATTAAAAATAATTTTTTTAAAATAAAAAATATTATTTTAATATATTTTTAAACGAAAAGAATTTAAACCATAAAAACATAACCCTAGTAGTCTAATGATCTCGATTGCAGGGCATGTGGTGTTTTATTCATTTATTAAGGAATTGTAAGAACCATGGCTTTGTTTGGTTTGATAGAATCTTACCTTCACTCATGCCTTGGAAAAAAGCGATTGTTCTCGCTGTTATGATGTGAATAAATAAGCTAGCTGTTCCAAAGGGCTTTGTTCAGTGCAGTCGTTTCCGTCTTGGTAATTTTAATTAGAAAAGGATCGAAGGCTATGGTAGAATTGTTAAAGTGCATATGAATTGGATGGAGATTGGAGACTGAAAACTGATTGGTGATTGTAGAAATTCTCTACCTTTTCTTTGACTTACTTGGGCCACCTCTATGGAATAAATCATTTCAGCTATTGTTAATTGCATTACCTCCTCTTTGACTTATTTGGGCCTTCTCTATGGAATGGATCATTTCAGCTGTTATGGTCTTCTGGCTTTTTTTGCCCCTCCATGTGTCTATTCTTCTGCACATTACCTTGCATTCTTAGCCTACATTTTATCATTACCTTTTAGCGAAATCATTATTCTGATCAAATGATTTTGTTTCTTTGTCAACAGTTGTTCGTTCGGATTCTGGAACTGATTGAGTTGAGGAGCTCGATCCTTTAAATGCGTAATGGAGGATCTTTTGTGATGGACTTTCTTCTATTTGTCTATTTGGTAGATTGAAATTCATCATGCCTGTAAGGCATAATTTCAGACAAGACTATGGATTTGGCCTGGTACTGAAATTGTAATAAATGCAACCAGTATTATCCACTCTTTCAACTATACTTGTTCATTTACCTTTCTTTGAGAATCTTTATGGAACAATCCTGTGTTTTGAAGTTGTAATGGACCAACTTTCCCACAGCAGTGCACAATTCCAACAACAGCTTGCCACAATAATTCCTGTTTAGCATTCAATTCCACCATCAGGAGAAAACTTTGCCACTCATGTCAGGTGGGCAGTGGGATAATGCATTTTTATCTTTTTGTTTCTTAAACCCCCCCAGGAATCATGAGAGTGGAGGATGCCCTTCTTATTTATCCTTGTGCGATTGACTAATTGGAGAGAAATATAGACCTGATAATCACAGCCATAACTTGAAGAAGCCTAATTTATAATCTGTAAACATCATTTCTACATCTGCCAAAGGAACTAGGCCGTATAATTTGCTGACCATTGCATCATTGCACCTAAACACGTACATCATTGGCATGTTATCAACACAACAAAAGCCTCACATTGTTCTTCATGATCAAAACTCAATGGAGCAAGAGGAGTCATCCAGTATTACCGAGGTGAGAAACTAGAAATTGTCACATCATTGACAGAACCATAGGAACCAGCTGAAACTAGTGTTTGATCCTTTCTTCCAACGGAAAATGCAGGCTGTTTTGGTTTGGGGAGTGTCATGGTATCACTTGCTAGCATAACAACTATAGTGGACATGGTTGGTCTGTTAATTGGATCCTCTTGAACACATAATAAAGCAATGTGTATACAATTTAGAACTTCACTAACCACACATGTTTTTTCCAAGATTGAATCCATGATCTCCATTGCTTTGCCTTCATGCCATAAATTCCATGCCTGCGATATGAAAATTTCAAAGATGGATTGGGTCATAAGTGGAAATTGGCCCAGATGTAAAAAAATTAAATCGAGAGCTATAAAATGTTTACGTACGTGAGTAGGCTCAGACGACCATCATCCGAAAGATAGAACCCACATTCCTCCTTTTTCCAGCAATAATCTCTAACTAAAGAACTCCAAAACCAAAAACATAAGATTTTACCGAGAAGATACCTTGCATTGGATATTCTGGAGCCATGTATCCACTGTTTCAAACGAAAAAAATATTAGTCTTAATCATGGTTATAAAACCCTCTCTAGTTTTGCTAGTCAATTTGTTTTCTTTTATTTAATTGAAACGAGATTATTTTTAAGTTTCTTTTCTTTAATTTTTTTTATACATTTTATTTCAAGTTTTTTTCTTTTGAAAAAAAACTATAGCTTATGTTGATATGCTAATCCACATTTAATTTGTGATCCAATTCTTGAGCCGGGTTAACATTTGAAACTTCCTCGAAACCCAACCAAAAAGAAAGAAAGTAGAGTGGACATACTGTGTACCAACGATTCCATTTGTATTGGCTTGCTTCTGATCTCCAAAAATTCTTGCCATTCCGAAATCAGAAACTCTTGGATTCATCTGACAATCCAACAAAATATTGATGGCTCTCATGTCTCTGTGAATTACTCTTAGTCGACTGTCCTCGTGTAGATAGACAAGGCCTCTACCTATTCCATTGATAATGCTAACCCGCAGTTTCCAATCTAATTCTGCACTCATTTCCGTGCCTAAAAGCAAAGATATTATTCACATTCAAGCTTTATATGCAATAAAAAGAAGCTCAAAGCATATGAAAAATAAGCTGTAAGGACAATACCAGGGAGGTGAAGGGCAAGACTGCCATTGGGCAGTTATCATACACTAGTCGCTCTTCATTTTCTTCAATGCAACAACCCAATAGTCTCACAAGATTTCTATGCTGCAGCTTGGCAATTACGATGACTAATTCATTCTTGAATTCCTCTATACCTTGACTGGAAACTTTTGATAGCTACTTGCTTTCCATCTGGTAATTCACCCTGAAAATAAATTAACGTGAAATGTCAGCAGTTTAGATTTAGCCAAGTAAGAAGACACATGTTCGGACCTAGTGGGTTTGTTCTTGTTTTGCGATTGGGGTGAAATGACCGAAACAAATGGCCAATTGTAAAAGAGGATTCAAGTTTTACGAAAGAGGCGGGGGAAGGCTGGAAGATTACAGCATCCTCTCTCTCCTCATTAAAAAAAAAAAAAAACACTTTAAGAACAAGAAAAATTAGTTTTAATATCAAAATTAAATTTTTAATAATTAAAAAGACCAATCACTTTTAAATTAAAAAAAAAGAGGGTTAAAGTAATTTTTTTAATGAAATTTAAAGTCATGATTTATTTTACTTGTTGTGTTACATTTGTCCTCTAACTTTTAATTTAATTTTTAAAAAAATATATATATAGTTAGATGCTAATTCGATCTACATTGTACCTAAAAAAATTTAAAAATCAAATTTAAATTTTTTAAAAAATTCATTTATAATTTAGAGTAATTTACGAAAGGATTAAAAATATTTGCACCTATAATGTTTTCGTCACAAAAATTAGTTTCTGTTAATTAATTAATTAATTAATAATATTAGCCAATTTACCACAGTGGTCAAAATCTCTTCTAACAAACAGCAGTCACAGTCAAACCCAGTCTACTTTCTCTCTTTCTCTCTCTAAATTGTTTACAGTGACATAAAAGTTTTTTTTTTAAAAAAAAACAGCACGAAAGAACAGAGCCGTGTGCTGTTTGCCTGTTCTTCTAAAAAAAAAACTTTCTCCCTCTCTCCCTTCCTCCTCTCTCCTTCTTCTTCTACGGCACCGATCATTTTTAAATTCCAAATTTACCCTTAGATCTAATCCTTTGTTTCTCTTCACCGGCCGCCTCTACCCACCGTTACCGTATTTCTGATCTTATCTTAGCAAACAATGGCTTCAGCGAAGACGAGTAGTCGTTCGCGAGGGACACCGGTGAAGGAGAACGGCCCGAAGCTCGAGGAAGGACTCAACGTCTTCAAGTCCGATAGATTCAACGCCGATTCTTACGTTCAGTCCAAATGCTCTCTAAACGAGAAGGTTCGTTGACTACTAGTCCTTTTCTTTTTCTCTCTATAGAAACGCTAGAGCAGACGACTTGTCGTTTTTAGGTCTGGAAGATGATTAATTCGTGTGTTGGTCATTAACAGGAAATAAAGCAGTTATGCTCGTATCTTTTGGATTTAAAGAGGGCTTCAGCTGACGAAATGCGGAAAAGTGTGTACGCTAATTATGCTGCGTTTATAAGGTAAATTAGCGCTTCACATTACCGGAAAAATTGTTAGTTTTTGCGTTTTCTTGGAAGTTGGGATCGAATTTGTGGTTTAGGATCCAGTAATTTATAGCTAGCTTGATATTTTAACTTGCTGTAAATGTTAATCTGGAAGTTGAGGTTATTCAATTGCGATTTTACTTCTGGAAATGTGTGTGTGGAAATTTAGTTGACTTAAAATTTGCGGATTTTGCAGTTTGTAGGAAGTTGTGATTGAATTTGTGGTTTAGGATTCAGTAATTTATAGCTAGGTTGAGAAATTTAGTTGCTGTAATTGTTAATCTAGAAGTTGATATTATTGAATTGCAATTTTACAGCTGGAAATGTGTGGAAATTTGCGGATTTTGCAGTTTGTAGGAACTTGGGATTGGATTTGTGGTTTAATGTTGTGTTTTAATATGATCAAGGATCTTTTAAGTATTTTATACTGGGAATGCTTTCGTGTTTGTGTGTTGACAGGACATCGAAGGAGATATCAGATTTGGAAGGGGAGTTGTTGTCTATAAGAAATTTGTTATCTACTCAAGCAACTTTGATTCATGGTTTAGTAGAGGGTGTTAACATTGATTCTTTATCTTTGAAAGCATCTGAAGGGTCTATGGTAAATGGGTTAGAGAATGTTGAAGATAGAGAGCCGACTGATTTGGAGAGATGGTTGGCTGAGTTCCCTGATATGCTTGATGTTTTGTTAGCTGAGAGGAGAGTGGATGAAGCTCTGGCGGTGATTGACGAAGGAGAACGTATAGCTGCTGAAATGAAAAAAACAGAATTGTCAAGTCCTGGTATACTTAGGTCTTTAGAGATAGCTATTACAGAGCGAGGGCAAAAGTTGGCTGATCAGCTTGCTGAAGCTGCTTGCCAGCCTTCTACTCGCAGTAGTGAACTTCGTGCAGCCATATCAGCTCTTAAAAAGCTCGGGGATGGCCCTCGAGCTCATAGCTTGCTCCTCAATGCACACCTCCAAAGATATCGGTATAATATGCAAAGCCTCTGCCCGTCTAGCACATCATACGGAGGAGCTTATACGGCTGCACTGTCACAGATAGTGTTTTCTGCTATCGTTCAAGCTGCTAGTGATTCTTTGGCTATTTTCGGTAAGGAACGGGAATATAGGTCTGAGCTTGTGATGTGGGCCACCAAGCAAACAGAGGCCTTTGCGGGTCTTGTTAAAAGACATGCAATAGCGTCATCAGCAGCTGCTGGAGGTTTAAGAGCCGCTGCAGAGTGTGTTCAAATAGCTTTAGGTCATTGCTCTTTGTTGGAAGCTCGTGGTTTGGCACTCTGTCCTGTGCTATTAAAACTCTTTAGGCCTAGTGTTGAACAAGCCTTAAATGCCAATCTAAAACGAATTGAAGAGAGCACTGCTGCTTTGGCTGCTGCTGATGATTGGGTACTTACTTATCCTCCAACCAGTACTCGGCAGTCTGGCAGGTCTTCTGTTACATCTCTTGGTAATGCAGCAGCATTTCAACATAAACTTACAAGTAGTGCCCATCGCTTCAATTTAATGGTCCAGGTAAACATTCTTTCCTTTTGATATCTGATAAACTGTGACATTATTATACATCTCCTTTCTCTCTATCCAAACATTAAACCATGGTCTGGTCCTGTCCACTTACTCCTTTTAATTGCAACTTTGCATGTCGTTTGTTCTCAGGTGATTTTTGACCTATGTACAGCCCTTGAATGGCACATGCACCAACTCAAATATTGTTTTCCCTCATCTGTCCTTGCTGCTGGATATATTTTCGTGAATTCACTTTTGCAGTTAGTTTACGCACTTTCTGGAATGTCTTGAATGTTTTTGAATCATTAGTCTTCTATATGATAATCTGGGCGAATGTTGTTTGCTGTCATAGTTGCTTACTGGTCGATTTTTTATGGTTCTTCCTTAAACTTTTGGTAGTGGTTTGATTATTTCACTAACTTGCGTTATTGTACAACTTGCTCATGTAGGACTTCTTTGAGGATGTAGGACCACTCTTAAGCATGCAGATGGGAGGCCAAACACTGGAAGGTTTGTTCCAAGTATTTAACTCGTACGTGAACATGCTCATAAAAGCTTTACCAGGTTCGATGGAAGAAGAAGCAAACTTTGAAGGTTGTGGAAATAAAGTTGTGCAAATGGCTGAGACTGAAGCTCAGCAAATTGCATTACTGGCTAATGCTTCATTATTAGCAGACGAACTACTCCCACGTGCGGCCATGAAACTTGCACCGCTGAATCAGGCTAATTACAGGGATGATTCCCGTAGAAGACCTTTAGATAGGCAGAACCGTCATCCTGAGCAACGAGAATGGAGGAAGCGGCTTGCGGGTTCGGTTGATAGATTAAAAGATGCTTTCTGTCGACAACATGCACTGGATCTCATTTTTACAGAAGATGGTGATAGCTATCTTACTGCAGAAATGTATATAAACATGGTTGGAAGTGCAGATGAGGTAGATCGGTTTCCATCCCCAATATTCCAGGTATTATTTCTTAAATTAATAGATGCCTTTCATTTGATAGAGACATGTCGCTATTTTCTTATGTTCGTATTGTATAAGGCTGGAAAAAGATGGTGAAGAATCCATTTTAGTTTTTTTAATTTCTGGAATACTATGATTTTATGTTTTTATTCTTGTGCTACAAGACATCGCACCTGATTTCGGACTAACAAGTCTATCATTTAGTTGATAGCTTCATTCCTCTATCTATTCAAACAAGTTTTCCTTTCATGTAAATAATGCTTGGCAATCACTTAAGTTGATTGCTGTTGGTCTTCATCTACCCAAATAAGGTTTTTAGTTATTCTCCTCCTACTTGATGTGGTTTAACTATTGAATTTTTTTTTAGGAAAATTGGGTGCTTAACAAGTAGTTGGAAGCAGGTTTTGTAAATTGTAACTAGATTAAAAGAAATTGTAAGCCGGCTGAGTCATCAGTGAGACTGGACTTGGCACATGGGAATGATGTAACTTAATCTTTTGATGGATGGGCGAGGCTTGTGAGCAGGAATTGTTTGTTGAGTCTGAGGAGGATTAACTATTTTAGTTTTGAATTCCAACATATCACATTAAACATGCTTGTTATTCACAAAATCTGTTCTTGTATTTAATATCTTTTTTTAGTTTTGGAACTTTCAGTCCAAGTTCTTACAGTGTATTGTTATATGCTTCAATTCAGGAACTTTTTGTAAAACTGAACCGCATGGCTAGTATAGCAGCAGAGATGTTTGTAGGAAGGGAAAGATTTGCAACATTACTATTGATGAGACTTACGGAAACAGTCATTTTATGGCTTTCAGAAGATCAAAGTTTTTGGGATGATATCGAGGAAGGTCCAAGGCCTTTAGGTCCTCTTGGTATACAACAGGTATATAAATCTGACATCATTTCATTTATAGTTATATGTATGCGAATTGGGTCATTAATATGTTTATTTACTTGTAAACATGCAGTTCTATTTGGACATGAAGTTTGTCATGTGCTTTGCTTCCCAAGGACGCTACTTGTCACGAAATTTGCATCGTGTTGTCAATGAAATAATTGCAAAAGCTTTGGCAGTATTCTCTGCAACAGGGATGGATCCAGACAGGTAAGCTAGTTTTTATTTTTTATTTTTGGTTTATGACCAGCAGCAGTTTCATTATATATTCTCAACATTATCTGAAAGTATATATAAACAAAACCAAAGCTAGGCCAAATTTCTGCAAAAACCTAGTTATTGAACCTTTTGAATTCCTAGAATTCATTTTAGTATTTAGTGTATGGATCCACATGTTATTGAAGGAACCAGTTTCTAATGTATGAGATTTATGTGAATTTATTTCAACTCTTAGTTGTTTTCTCAACACATGTAATTCAGCTCCTTTAATTGTGTTAATGCTTAGGAACAAGTTTTTTCTCAATATACTTGTTGTGTTTGGTAAACCTATATTGTCTTGAATGCATTTCCTTTTCCTTCTCTTTACTCCTTTCATTTTGAATATTATTCACTACACCAAGTTTTGTCGACACGGCAGATGTCGATGAGATGGAAAACTTGTTATATTGAAACTACTTAAACTCGTGATAATTACATTGCAGATGTTATTGGGAATTTTGAAGATTGGGATGTATTGATTTGTAGGGTTGGAGTATCACTTCACCCCCAAACCCCTAGCTGCTGGCTATGTTGTTTTATTTTTGTTAGGGAGTAAGCTGGATATAATTTATAACTTGGGAAGTCATTTCGAATCTTCTATCACTACCATCTTCTTTCCAGACAACAATCTGTGTTTTTTTTCCTCGCTAATGATTAGCAGAACAGTAAGATCATGGTGTTAGATACAACCTCCAATATCCTTGGCCAGAACCCAGGAGTGTGTCGAGGCCCATGAGCTGCTAAGTAATTGAATATCTAATTTTGATATTAGAAACAAATTCTTTGATGATGACAAAAAATCAGCTGTGAGAAGCATACTAATTGCAAGTTTATCATCATCATCATCAGATTGTCAGAAATAATATATCCACTGCCTATGCTGAAATGAAATTTGAAAATGTGAACAAGGTCCATTCTCTGGTGCAGTATTTATTTGCCATAAGCTCAATGTCTTTGGGTTCCATCTTGGGGTAAAAAAATGTTCAAATCATTTGTTAGGTGCAGTAAAACAGCTAGCATGTGTGGGGACTCATTTAGATGTCTAGTCATATTATATTAAAACATTTGGTTTTTCTGGAGCTGAGATTTCGTTTTTGATGTCAGGGAGCTGCCAGAAGATGATTGGTTTAATGACATTTGCCAAGAAGCAATGGAAAGATTAAGCGGAAAACCCAAAGCAATCGATGGGGATAATGAACTTGGTAGCCCAACAGCCTCTGTCTCAGCACAATCAATTTCATCAGTCAGATCTCATGGAAGTTCATAAGGCAAAGGTACACCCCTTCTGTAAATTAGACAGTGAAGTTTCTGTAATGGATTAGCTGACCCCCATATTCTTTTTTCTGTTTCTTTCTGGAATCCTTGTTCTTCTTCATTTTCTCAGTCATTTCATTCTCTCCCAATTTCAGTGTTGGACCTTCTTTTCCTTTTATAGGTTGAGGTTTGTATGAAAGCTGGGAATTCTTTTCGTTGTCCAGTTTAGTAATGTATTTGAGTCTGTATATGTTTCGATCTTGAATCTGCTTGTATTCATTCTTTTGAAAACTGGGGTGTAGCCTGTAACCATGGAGTTGTTTTTTGGGATCAACGCCTCAGATTTCTTTCTTGCATTCTTCTTCAAGTGAATATCCGTCTTCAGAACATGAAGGTTTCCAGCACTCTTTTCTTCCTAGAAGCGTTAATGAATTCAATTTTTAACAAAACTAGTTAATGATACATTGTTTATTTCTTGAAGAGACGAGGTATTCAAATGGGTCCCAGAATGATGGCCGGGAAGAGGTGAGCGGGTTCATCAGTATTCATTCAGGCATTGGACCTGCAAAATGATTGCATTAAATATTGACCTGGACCGATGAACAAGGAAACTGTCAATGTCAAACCTAGAGTAAGGTATCCTACGCCAATCTTCCCGAGCTCCTTTCCAATGTAGATTGTTTTCTTCATCAATAACACAACACGCAGTTGTTAGCAGCAACAATGCTAGAAGATTCGGCATTCCATAGAAGCCTGGGATCTCATAGACTCCACCCACTTCCAAAGCCACCGAAAAGCTCGCAACGTCCTTCACGTCCATGGTCATGTGGGTTACCCTACCAAGATTCAGACCAGAAGTGAAGTGAAGTTAGTGTATTAACAAAATATAGAAGGAAAGGCAGATGCATATGGTAGTTTCATTGCTTATTTATCTTGCACTAGTATTGCTAGTCTAGCTGGCTGGTGAGTGGTTTAGGTCCGAATGATATTTAACCTGCTTTATATTGAGATGGTATTTTGAAAACCAACTCTTAAGGATAAAATAAAACATTGCACCTTGCAATCATGATAATTAAAACTGAACAAATGGAGCTTAGCATCCCTCAGCATCCACAAGAACACCATCAAAGCATGAGTAATTCTTGTTGTCCCAGAGCCTGCATGCACCTAGCCTTGATGGATAGATAAGAAAACTATGAACCAATCGTTAAAAGAACCAAGTGATCAAAACAAAAGCCTGTGAAATCAGTGGAGCACTGTAAGAGGAGCCAAACAATGCACAGCAAGCCTGCACATAGTAGGTAACAAGGAGGATGGAAAGCAGAGAAAAAAGAGGCAAAAGGAAAGGAAATTCACTGAGCACATCGCATCACCTCGCAAATCAGAAACAGAGAGTAGACCCAGAAAAAACAACAGCCATTCAATCAAGGAGGCTAATGAAAGAATGATACAAATGCAGTGTCATATAAACTCGACCACATAACCAGTTGCGTAGCAAAGAAGCAGATGAGAAATCGAAAACCAATTAGCAAAGCTGATACTTGTAGCCGAAAAATGGCCGTTCCTTCATAGCAAACACCATACCTGATGACAAATCATGACTCGGCTGATGCATAAACTGACGACCACCCCAAAAAATGGACATGTAACAGAGGACATCCAAATAAAATAACCTATTAAAAAGCATAAATAATTGCAAAGAATTGTGGCAATCCAGCCCAAGAAAGACCATAACAGATGAAAAGGTGAAGGAGTAGCCATTAAATGAGAAAGGAAGGAGCCAAGTTACTCCCAGTGAAAAACAGCAGCGAGGAAGAGAAGAGAAAGAAGGTGAAAAACAGGGGTCACATTCTTGCTTGCCATGTGTGGCACTGTGCCTAGTGCAACAAGATGAGAAAAGAACTAGTGATTTTGGGAAAATAGCACGCAATGTGGATATTAAACGTCCTGATTCCTGGATGTTTTCACTCATCGAAGCAAACTCGAGATAAATAGGAACCGGAGATTGCAAGGACAAGGAAACACTGCCCGCCCACACATTTCAAATGCTGGCATCATATAGTAAATGAGATCGTGTGAAGAAAAGACATGCGAGAATGTATAGTCTCTGCAGATAGCTAATGGTACCAAGAACACCTCTTGTCTCTTGGCAACAGCAGACAGCTCCTCATTACTGTTCAAATCATCCATTCCATTCACAATCATTTCAGAGCTGATAATCCGGGCCTCTTGCAACCCCCCCTCCCTTTCTAAGCAGATGCAGACAATAGGACGGAAACCGTTCTCAAGCATTTCTCTATACCAATCTGACAATTACCGTTCACAATAGTCAATAAAACCATTACTTTCCATCTCCTTCAACATACTCCTCGCCTCCTCCATTCTCCGCACCTTACAAAAGCCACTAAGCAACGAGTTAGAAGTATCAACTTCCACCTCTTCATCCTCTCTTTCAAACTATAAGCCCTATCCACCTCCCCAACCTTACAATACCCACCAATAAGCTTATTAAAAGCCACCCTTTTCGGCGCCAAATCCCTCACACACCTTCTCTGCAATCCTTATCCTCTTCTCCTTCCACAACCCACCAATCAAAACATTGTAAGCAAACACATTAGGACTAGTTTTCCTCCTCTTCATAGCCTTGAACAACTCCACAGCACATCAAGAACCTTATCAAGTTTCTTGGATTCCACCATAGATTCAACATTTTTTCTCAAATAACCAAACGAAGGAAGCCGGCCTTCTCGCCTCATGAGATCGTAAAACCGCGCAATTCAGACCCAGAACATATAAAAAGTAGCATATCCGAGAGAGTAAGAAGAAAGAGAAAACAGAGAGAGAAGGCGGAGAGGATGAGAGATCTGGTGAAGTTATAAGCGATTTCGTTGCGGCCTTGTTGAAGGAGGACACGAAGGTTGTGGCTCTGGTTGTTAATGCGGTGGTTTCGGTCATCGGTTTCGGCGGAGACGGCGTGGAAAGCCAACTTGGAAAGGAGTCTTCTTGCCCTTTTTTTCTCTCTCGAAAATTTTCTTCTTCGTTGAATCTTTTTAAATGTTTGGGTGGTATGGGGGTAGAACTTAACATTTGAGCTGAGTTTTTTTTTTAAAAAAAAAATTCGGATAAGAGTTGATCCAGGTTTGTCAAACCTGGGTGTCCAGGCAGATCAACGGTCAAAAAAGAGTGCAATAAAAACATCTTATATATACACATTATTGCTTTATTCCATTTGGTTTGGAAATGCGACCCAACTTGATCCTAAACTAAAAGGAGGACTAGATAGCATGGGTTAATATTCTAAAAAAACCCTACAAAACTTCAGCTGCGTTTGCCTCTAATGCTGGCATTTCTTTTTACTAATTGATTGACAACATCTCTCATTGTGGGTCTTCTGCTAGGCGACTTTTCAGTGCATCTCAAAGCCACCAAAAGCACATCAATGGCTTGATTCATGATATTTGAATCCAAAAACTCCTCCCTTAGGCTTGAATCAGCAATCTTGTTGATGTCTTCTGTGCTGCTCCAAACAGATCTGACCCACTCTACAATATCTGTTTCCGCCACAAATAATGGATCCAATGCCTTCTTTCTAGTTATCAGCTCAAGCAAAACAACCCCATAGCTATAAACATCGGATTCCTTGCTCTTTATTGTCGACAAGGCGTTTTCTGCCAAAGCAAATGAGGATTCTTTTACTTTAGAAATATGAACATATATGATAACTGAATAACTTCTACTTAAAACAGCAAGTGGAAAGGTTACCTGGTGCTATATATCCAATTGTGCCTGCAACCAGGAAAGACTGTGCTGAAGCAGAAGACTGATCAAGTATCTTAGCTATACCGAAATCAGAGATATGAGGCTCCATATCAGAGTCTAAAAGAATGTTTTCTGGTTTGATGTCTCGATGCACAATAGGAGGATTGCAATCATAGTGGAGATATTCCAAACCATGGGCAGTTCCTAAAGCTATTTTATGGCGTATGCTCCACTCCAGGGTTTGCAGTGGTGTGCTCCCATGTAAGACATCATGAACGCTCCCATTTTGCATGTAGGCATACAGGATCAGACCATAATCCTTCCGTAACCAAAAGTCTTCCAATTTGAGCAGATTCCGGTGCCTGATTTTCCCAATGGTTTGAATTTCTGTAACCATACTTTTGTTTCCTCCTTTGTGGCCTGTAAATGCTATCTTCTTAACCGCAAAGATTTTGTCTCCACCCAATGAAGCCTTATAAACGGTTCCATGGGTTCCCCTCCCAACGATATGTCTGTCATTTAGATTCTCAGTAGCTTGCATCACTTTGTTGAGTAGGGAAGAAGGGCCCTCTTGAGCAGCAATTTCAACATCATGGTCGATCCCAAGATCCTGCTTACATCTTCTGCACAAGATAAACATGCAAACCAGTCCAACAAGCATGAAAACAGCAACCACAGAAGCAATAGCTATCAGCGCGACAGCCACTCTAGAAAAGCTGTCTCGCTTGCTTGACTGAGAGTCACATGGCTTGATACTTCTGTTTTTGGTGCATGTTAAGCCACCTGATGGAAGACAACTGACACATAGATCGGGATTGCCCCAGAATGATGACGGCGATGAGTTAAGCAAGTTCATTAGTGTTTCTGGTATTGGACCACTGAAGTGATTGTATGAAATATCGACCTGGACCAACGAATGGATTTTATCAAGAGGTGCTAGAGTTCCTGTCAGATTATTGTTTGATAACTGAAGCTGTTCAAGCTTGATCAAGTTCCCCAGCTCTGAAGGAAGCTCTCCAAACAATCCATTACTGCTGAGATTCAATGCATATTGCAGACTCTGTAAAGACCCAATCCATGAAGGAATCTCACCTCCCAGAAAATTTCCACCAAGTTGTAGCTCTGTAAGCTTTTCAAGTTCTGAGAGGAAAGGTGGAATTCCCCCAATAAAATGATTCTCTTTTAAAATCAAAGTGGACAAGCTGGTCCAGTTCCTTAAACTCGATGGAACTGAGCCGTTCAGTGAATTGAACCCTACATCAAACTTGCCTAAGTTGTGACACTTTGACAGCTGCGATGGCAAAGAACCTTCCAGTTGATTGGATGAAAGATCCACTACCAGAAGGTTTACAAGATTTCCTAGCTCTGAGGGTATAAACCCTGTAAGCTTGTTCATGGAAAGATGAATGGAAGTGAGACCAGAACAGTTCCCAATGCTGGGTGGAATTGGACCGGTGATATTATTTTTGCTGACGTCCATGTGATAGAGGATTGGATTTTCTGAAAATTCTGGAAGGGCACCTGAGAGGTTGTTCTCCTTGAGGATCAATCTCCAGAGTGTTAAGCAGCCTCCCACATCAGAAGGAATGCTGCCTTGAAGTTGGTTCCGGCCCATATTAAGAACTCTCAACTGCTTTCCATGGCAAAGGTTTGGGGGAATTTCACCTGTGAACTTATTATCTGTGAAGTCCAGCTGCAACAAACTGCTGTTGATTCCCAAACTTTGGGGTATGACACCAAAGAACTGGTTGTTGTATAGTGACAAGTTCTTTAGGTGCTTGAGATGAGTGATCTCAAGAGGCAATTCACCAGAAAGACTGTTGTTATACACAAGGAGGTACTCAAGGCTCGCAATCTTCCAGATGCTAATAGGAATTTCACCACTCAAATGATTGTTGAACAATTCGAGGTCCTCCAATTTGTTTAGCCTCCCCAACTCACTCGGAATCTTTCCCTCAAGCTCATTTGTGTATAAATTTAAGTTCATCAAGGACTTGCAATTACTAAGTTCAGGAGGAATCGTCCCAGACAGTCTATTCTCAGAAAGGTCGAGCAAAGAAAGCTTTTTCAGTTGGCCAAAGGAAGATGGGATAGCGCCTCTTAAGTTGCTATGGATAATGGCCAAGGTTGCTAAGCTACTACAATTGCCTAAATCTGGTGGAAGACCCCCACTATAGCTATTGAATGACAAATCTAAGGTTTCCAAATTCTTGCATTTGCCGAAACCTAAAGGAATTCTACCCTCAAGACTATTATGACTAACAAATAATTCAACAAGGCTTTCAAGATTGGTTAGAATCTCAGGCAAAGAACCACTTAACTTGTTATAACTCAGAGAGAGAGATTGCAATTTTCTACAATTTCCAATAGACTCAGGGATTGTCCCAGATAATTGATTTCCAAATAAGGACAGTTCTAAAAGCTCGGTCAAGTTACCAACACTCCTAGGAATGGAACCATTGAATTTATTGGTGTCCAAATACAAAACTTGTAAAGCCAAATCTTGGAACAATGATTCAGGTATTTCACCAGACAGTGAATTAGAGAAAAGAATCAATGTTTGTAAATTTTGCAAGTACTTAAAGCTATCAGGTATTCCACCAGTAAAGCTATTTGCAGACAAATCCAAGTACTCAAGGAGACTACAATTTCCCAACTGTGAGGGTATATCACCAGAGAAATAATTGGTGTTCAAATCAACAGTCTTTAACCGCTTTAACTGCCCAATTTCAGGTCCCAAAGGACCAGAAATTCCTAAGCCAGAAAGGTTCAAAGAAACCACACAATGACTTCTATGATCACATCCTATACCTAGCCAAGAACAAGGAGTCGAGTCTGAAGAATTCCAACTTGAAGTAATGGAAGGAGGCACAGAATCCCATTTCCTCAAGAGTGACATCAGAGCCAAGCCATCATAGTTCAAACCGGAGACACTATTAGTACATACAGACACAAAGCAACACCACAACAGCAAGAAGAAATGACGCAAAAAAAGATTCATGGTATTCTTAACTACCCAAAAAAATGACAGAATAAAGGAAGCTGGGGTTTGCAAGGAATGTTAGAAAGCACACTTACCTAGCTAAAGTAAGCTGTGATTGTAGATACGAAAGGAATTTTTGAGGAAGACAAAGATGTAAGGGAGTGCTAGCGTTGAATGTTGTCCTAGTGGATTCCTCTAGTGAAAAGGCAGTATATTTATGAAGGGGAAAAAAGAGTGGTTGGTACTGTCGATCGCAATCAAGAGTGTGAATCTTAACAATTTCAACGCAGCTTCAAGCTACAGCCGCGTTGGTTTGGTTCCCACAGGGTCAGTGTAAAGTGGACTTCACTTTCGTCTTGGTCTTTAAAAAAGTCCTTTCATTAATCGAACAGGGGTTTTAATGTTGTCCTAGTGGATTCCTCTAGTTAAAAGGCAGTATATTTATGAAGGGGAAAAAAGAGTGGTTGGTACTGTCGATCGCAATCAAGAGTGTGAATCTTAACAATTTCAACGCAGCTTCAAGCTACAGCCGCGTTGGTTTGGTTCCCACAGGGTCAGTGTAAAGTGGACTTCACTTTTGTCTTGATCTTTAAAAAAGTCCTTTCATTAATCGAACAGGGGTTTTAACTTCAAGCTTTGTAGTAGCTTCGAGGGTCATTTTCAAGAGTGTGGACGGGACGCCCCCAGATTTCCAAAACTAGGAAAAATCCTTGCGTTTATAACACCAAGAGCAGTAAGGCTGAGGAGTTAGCATGAGTGTCGTGTTACCATTGAAGGATTAGTCAGCTTTCTTTATAATAAAGTATTTTCTTTTAGTTTAAGATTCTTGAAAAATAATTTAAATTTGTGAACTCTTTAAAAATTCTAACGAACTTGTTTCTTAAAAACAAATCATCTGTGTATTTGCTTAAAACTTAACCGAGTTGGTGTGAGTGTTTTTTTTTTTCTTTCTTTCTTTTTGTTTGATGATAAATGATATTCTCAAATTAGTTTATATGTTAACTGAGATTAACGAGATCTCAAGAACTTATATCTCATTTCAGCTTAGTTTAGATTGATTTATATATATATCACTAAACTAACTTTTTTTGAACCATACCTGTAAGCTGTGAGTGTTTGGCAGGAATCAACCGTGCCGTCCAAAAGCCCACATTTCCTACTAATAACTAACGAACTATTTTAATAGCCTTTCGTTTCCAGAAAAAATAGAGAGAATTTAATTTAATTTTATTTTTTTGTCTTATGGAAAGGAGGAAAGGGAACATTGTGGAGAAAACATAGAAGAGGTATTGGTTAATAGTTCAGCATGTTGTAATTAAAATGCCAAATGGATGGGAGAGCTGTTGTCAAATCAGGATTTGATTTATATAACCTGCTTGATGACAACACACACAGTTGACTATTAGAAGAAATAGACCAAGAGTGCATAATTGCATAAACCACCAAAAATGAAGTCTGGCTTCTTTTTTCTTTTCTTTTTTCTTGGAGGGGGGCGTGGTCAAGAGTGCATACTTGGATTTATCTATAAGCTCTTCTCTATTATTATTTTTTTATTAATAGAGGACCACCATGGACGGCTTAATTATCCTCTAATCACTCAAGTCTACTACTTTTTTCTGTCTCACAATGCATAACTCTTCAGCACTAGCCACCAACCAAGAACCAGGCCCTGCCTTTGATCTTGTAACTCAATTGGGTGGCCTTACTTTTAATAAAGCAGTTCAAAGCATAAATTCTATTGGGTTCTCCTTAGGCAAGTCGAACTCTCTCTTTTTTGATAGCCCAATTGGTCAAAAAACGAGAAAGGTTAAAGCTTTCATTGAGTTTGAGCAGTAGAAGTGGTTTTAAGAGTGTTTTAACAGGGCTATTATTATCATCATTTGGAACCTGAGAAAATGACAATTTTGTTCTATAAAGTTTTGTGCGGCTGTTTGTGTTAACTGAGCAAGTGCGTGTTGGTTTATGCCAACGAAAGCAATGAAGAAAAAAAGGAGGATTTATTGAATAATCAAGCTAACAACCCTGAACCAAACATTCTTACATCATTTGACGACACTTGTTCTTAAAGGTCTTCCCTGAAGTTCCATTTTTTTATATATATTTTTTTGCCCTTTCTAGAAGAAAAAACACACGAGGTTAGAGCATTTGAAATGTCATCTTGTTCAGACTCCCAACTAATTTGCCCCCTAAAAGTCCAACATAAAAATAATAATTACAACAAAATTATTTTCTTGCCACGAGGTAGATTGCATTGTCTTGATGAGCATTCTTCAGCCATTCGATTCAAGCAACAATTTGTTTAGGTTGATAGCAATGGTTAGTGATATTCAAAGACCACTGTCTTAGCAATTTTCCATAGTCTATAGGGCAATTCAGTGCCCCTATTCATTGCTGAACCTAACTTTAAAGACAAATGCCTTCGCACAAATCACACATGCTGCATGGTTGAATTTGACACATCACACAAACGTATGAAAGCACCATGGAAAGATCAAAGTATAATGAGAACGAACGAAGGTTGAGAAACCAGGGCAGCCATTGAAACTCCCAAGTACTAGAACACCAATAAATATAACTAGTGTATTTTGGTATAGCTCTGTTCTTCTCAGACCAACATTTCCCCTCTACCAATCTGTCTAATCACCTCAAAGAAGTAAAAAAAACATCAACGCAGGCACCGGCATAATAATTATGGGATGCCAGGAGTCACTCGTCATTGTGTTCTTGAACTCCTCCCCTACTTCTCTCAAGTTCACTTCACTTGAAATAACCCAAAAGAACCTCTTCCAAACTGTCAGTTTGACATCCAGATGAGGATGTTTTAATCACCATGCTTTCCCAAAACAAGTAAAATTACCTCGTGTTAAAAGCAGCTGCAGGCACTTGACATCCTCAAACGAAAGGAAGCTTGCCATTTTGTAGTTTGTGCGATCCTGCATATAAATCACAAGGGCATATATCCCCCCACATTCTTCACATTGTTATGCTTTGGATAACCTAGATGCTAAATCATCATGACAATGTCTTGCTCAAACTGATGGGAGGGAGATTCACCTTACGAACACAGTACAAGGGTGGTTGTCAAAATGTTAATGGTAATGGTAATGGTTAAGAAAACATGAGTGTGCACTGCCTTGTTAAACTCGTGTAATGAAAATGGTTAAGAATACATGATTGTTTGCTTGTTAAACTGGTGTAAGAAAATGTAACTCTTAATTTCCTTTGGATGCCATGTGAAATAATACATGATTCATGGTGTGAATGGTCCTGTTAAACTGGTGCTATGAAATGTACCCTGGTCTTCCTCTGGATGTCATGTCAAATAATGTGATGTAACTGAACCTAGTGTTGGGAACTCGTGAATAAGATGACTACAGAGATAAGCGTACCTAATATAAATGTAGATATGAATAGAATAAGGAAAAAACATGCAAATCCAGAAAACAGCAGCCATGCAACACTTGCTACAAATGGTAAACATATCTGAAATCCTATTAAGTTATCCACGCAACAACGCATGCTGCTGACAAATGCATGTCCTGGACAAAATAGCATAACATGAGCAAATGTTGTGTTCATGATAGCTGTAGGTGCATTCATTCACATGAGAAGGGATGCTAATGCTGAGATTGGTGATGAAATGGATGCATGCAACAGCTGCAAGATGCATCCTATCATGTATTTCTCAGAGCAAAAGGATCAGAGTACATCCCCTTCAAGCTACTGATAGGTAATTGGTGGTGAAGCTCCATTGGCACTATGAGAAGCAACATGGTGGATCCCATCCTTCCTTCTCCCAAACGGATTCTTTGAATATGTACGTTAAAGTGAAGGAAAACAGGCACTTCAATGAATCATAAAAGTAACAAACAAACTTACAAGCAAAATGCATAATCAGATGTAAGCCCCCACAGCCAATGATTACTAAATTCCCTTAGATAGATTGCATAGCCATATAAGAATGACCATGGGTGGTTTTGTTTTACGGAATAATTATACGTGGTTTAGTATAAAAAGCAAAGTTACAGCAAGAGAGCAAGTAGAAAACTCTTGAGCATCAACATGTATGACATGCTAAATCAAATGTTTAGAGCACTTAGTATCCACATTCGTATCCTGATGTTTAAGTCACAACTATATGTTTTAATTTGAGATTTTATATATAGAATATAACAGGCAGAATGGATAAAATATCAATGCAAAAAAAAAAATCTAAAAGGATATTGTATTCGCATGCCAATAGATCCAGAACTTGGAATAACAGCACCCTGTAAACTATGGTGCACATTGGTTGCACTGTTCAAATCCTGCAAAGAATAGGAACAAACTTTAAGCATTTGCAGAAATACCTGAATCATTCCCATCACAAACTATAGTAGATTATAATTCAAAGTTAAGGCATCTGCATTGATGAATAGCAGGTGACTTACTTCAAACTCAATAAAACAAACAGTATGCCTTTCTTGTCTCAAAATCTTCATTTGCTTAAAACCAGGTTGCCTGCATGCACAAAGGTATAAAAGTGAACCATGAGATTCTTTACAAGATACAGACTTGAAATAAAACTCAGGAAACTGGCCAAGAGAAGACATTCTTACACGCTGAATAGACCCCTCAGTTCATCCTCATTAATGTTCTGACCAAGATTGCCAATAAATAGGGTATTGCAAGGAGGGTTATCTTTTGTATTCTACATTTATTGCCAAGGGAAAAAAATTAGAAGAAACTACTTAGAAAACATGCAGCCATAAATTAAGAGATTCAACTTCAATTTTCCTGTTCGTTCTTTAATGTGAACTTGAGATTTCTGCTATGAAGTACCTTAAATCCAAGAGCTTCAGGTGAATTAGAAATGAAATAGGCATATGCATTACACCTTTAGTGACACAAGGGATTGATGATAAAAAGTTGTTGGATTGGATCTAGTGAAGTACTCAAGGAATGGTGATTATTTGGAAATTAAGAACCATGTATCATGAATGAAATCAAACATTTTGGGTAAATATGTGTGGATCTGACCTGTATTGGCACATAGCTGCTAGGAGCTGGGATAGGAGCAGGAGGCATTGGTACTTGAGGAGCAGGGTAGCCTCCATACGGATCATATGGAGGCGGAACTGGAGCCATGTACCTAAAGCAAGTAGGAATGTTAACAAGAAAAAATACCATTTAAAAAGAAAAACCATAATGCTAAATGAACCTACACAATTTATGAAGCACGGCAACACTAGCTTCCACATAACATTTATTCGCTCTAATACAAACTACAAACTAAAAAAGTTCACTGAAAAGAGAAATTCTAACCCATGTGGTCCCCAAACAGGAGGAGGAGGGTGAAATGGAGATGGAGTGGTATAAGCAGCGTGAGAATAATCACCACCAGTTCGCAAACGTTTGCTTTGATCATAAGCATTAGAATCTGCAACTATTCCTGTAGATTAACAAAATATCAACAACACGTAACAAAACAACAGAATTGAAAACTCATTCAAACCAAAAGTTTCATAAATCCATGTGTCTCCAAAACAAACAGAACAAGATATCACCTCAAGCCCCTATCAGAATCTCACCTCTTTTAACAAAGAGATTCTTCTTAGCCATCTCAGTATGCAACACTGACTTCGTCTCCACATCAAAAATCATATCCTAAGAACCCACAAAACCATTAACAACCAAAACAACAGAAACAACGACAAAATAAGAAATGTTTCGAAGCCCATAGAGCTTTAACCTGGAGAGAATCTTTAGCAGCAATGGCGTGCTGGGAAGAAGAAAAGAGAGCGAAACCCATAGCTTTATCTCCTTTATAATTAACTTGCGAAGCCTCATAACCAGGTAACCATCTTAACAAATTCTGCAATTCTCTCTCCTTCACATCGTCAGGGAATCCGGTGATGAATATTGTTCGAACCTAGCAAAACGACATCGTAAGGTCAATTCAGGTTTGTTTTCCCCCACTTTTATTTTCTACAGCACAAAATTTACCAATTGAAAGTTCGAAATTGGAATCAATTGATTGGTAGTTTGGTTTGTGTTACCTCTTCGTGAGTGGGAGGGCCGCGATTGGAGTTGTCGAAGAGGACGTGAGGTGGAGCGTGGTGGATGGAAGGAGGAGGAGCGCCTGGGGCGGTGGGGGGTGGTGGAGCTTGTGCTGGCGGCCATTGTTGATGGTATGGGTGGATACCTGTTCCCGCCATGTGAGTTTGCGGTGGTGGTGGTCGATAAAAACCCTAGAGCCACCCGTCACGGAGAGCGAGGGAGGGAGGGGGGTGAGGGAGCGCGAAAGTGAGAGAGAGTCGGGGGAGAAAGTAAATGAAGATAGCACTCTTCTTTCAGTTATGCGCGTGTACGTTATTTTATATTTTGTTGAGGTGCCCTAACGTTTTATTTATTTGTAGATTGGCCCTTACTTTTCTTTTTATTTATTCTTCGGTTTATTTCATTATTTTTTTATGGCTCATTGGCTCTCGTACCATTGCTGATTCTACTAGCCCTGAGCACTTTCATAAAACCCGGATCAGCTTCAATTCAAAACCTTAAGAAGTCTGGATTAAAAAAAAAAAAAAAAAAAGATTAAGACATTAACCTAGTAAGAAAACCCGATTCTAACCTGTTATCCAAGTAAAACTCAATCAACATCTTGTCATCAATCTATTAATTTTAAAAATATATATATATATATAATATTTATTTCATCAAAATAATATTATTTTAATTATATTTTATAAATAAATAAAATAAAACCAACCTACCAATAAATACTTATGTATTACTTTATTTTAAAAAGTATTCTTGAAAAAATTTGAAATATACTTTTAAAATTAATATATTTTTAAATTATTTTGATATATTAATTTTAAAAATAATATTTAAAAATAAAAAAAATATTATTAAAACTTTAAAAATAATCAAAACCACATTCTCAACGCTACGGTAATAGGATTCATCCTCGAACTCAAAGGCTATCGAGTATAGAATAAGGAAAGAGTTACACAAGGAAAGAGTTACAGCAGAAGCCTAAACAGAAGATTAAAGGGACGCAGAAAAAGGTTGCAGGCTCCATCACTTCTGGTGTTGTACTAGAAGATATGACTCTAAATTCTAAGCCCCCCCTGATGATTAGTGTTCTTACATGGAACACTAGAGGGTTAAATCACCCTCTAACACAACAAGAAGTACAATGTGGATGTGGTATGTTTGATTGAAACAAGGGGGTCAAAGAATGCAATTCCCGGAAGATTGTTGATGATAATTTTGTTGGTTGGGATTGGGTTCTGATTAATCTTCTTCTCCTCATGGCAGAATTTGGATTCTTTGGAGAAGTACTGTCAAAGGGATAGCATTGCAGGAGCAATGTCAGTTCATTCACTGTCAAGTGTTTGATGTTGTCGGTTCTTATTTTTGCAATCTATTAGTCATTTATGGTTCTAATGATTGAAAGAAGTTAAGTTTTAGCAGTATTGATTCTCTGTGCCCCTCCATGAGTAATCTCCCATGGCTTCTGGTTGGTGACTTCAAAGTTGTTAGAAGCTTCGAGGAATCAGCTTCTGATTCTGACTATTCAAGAGCAGAGATGGAGGCCTTTGATACTTGTATTACTAATACAGAGTTGATTGATCACCATCCTAGTAGCTTTTACTACAACTGGTCGAATAAGCAAGCAAATAACCCCGCGATTAAAAGGCTTGATAGGGTTCTTATTAATGATCATTGGAGTACGGTTTTCCCCAACAGCAATGCTCAGTTTCTTCACCCTGGCGTCTCTGATCATGCCCCTGGTCTGGTTAAGACCCGGTGCAGCTGACTTCCAAACCTCAACCATTTAGGTTTTTTAATTTCTGGACCAATCGTGATCACTTTGTTGGGAGTGTTTGGAGGAAGAATGTTTTTGGCTGGCCTATGTTCCGGGTTTGGCACAAGCTCAAGGATCTTAAACAGTGAGAGGGTATGGAAGTTTCATTTTGGAACAGTCCCAATCTCAGGTTTAATATTGTGGAACAAACAAAAGACATGTTCACCTAGTTTTTTCTGCACTGAAAACTACAAATTGGGATGATCACCAGGAAAAAAGAAAGAAAGAAAGAAAGAAGAAACTCACCAAGCAGAATTGTCTAGAATTAGCAAATTTTGTAGAATACAAGCAAAATAATATGCAGGTCCTGAAACCAACAACAGCAAAAAATCACTTCTTCCCTTCTATTTCCTCTTGGTAAAGGGGAGAAGGTGAGCAAACACTACTAGGACGCATGTATACAACTATAGATGGGTAAACATGGAGAGGCAGAGCTGATTTCCCTTTTCTGGTAACCAGTTTTTATTTTATTCTGAATAACCTTCAGGCATCCTCGAAAACAGTAACGCTGTATTCCAAACAGAGCAGTTGTGTTAGATTTCTCTATAGCTTGAGGAACACAAACTCTTCGATAGCTGGTACTTCACCAATTTTTTTGAGGGTTTCCTGGTTGGGCTCTTCATCCACCCCAATTGCCATAATGGCCTTTCTCCTCTGAACAGTTCTCCCCACGCTCATGAAGCTCACGTTTACATTTTGCTCGCCAAGTATGTTTCCAACCTGACCAATCATCCCAGGCTGATCAACCTGCCTGCAGAGAATGAGATTGCCTTCCAGGCTGACATCAACGCTGAATGATCCTACCCGAGTCAAATGGGGTTTACCATATTTCACTCTACCCTCGATGCTTATGTCTCCACCTTCTGAAACACCACTTCCAAATTTGGAATCCACGTTGGATAGTTGTACCTGGATTGAGTGAATTGGGAACTCGGGGGATGTGTCGACAACCACACGTTCCTCGCTAATGCGGAGGCCTTTTTGCTTGGCTGTGAAGTCTGCGTTGACAAGGTTGATAAACGAGTCTGATATTGGTTCAATGATGCCTTTTGTGATCATGGCTCGGAGAAGTCTTGTGTCCAAGTCATCTGGGTCTCGAGATGATCTGTAAACCACCTTAGCAGACTTGATTCCACTACCTCCAGCCACTAGCTGTACCGCCAGCCTACCTAGCTTCTCAGCTAGCACAACATAAGGAGCCAATTCTGACAAAACTTCAGCAGGAACCATAGGAGCATTCACGGCCGTAGCAGCAAGTTCCCCTTGCAAGGCTCCGACAACGGCTTCTGCTATTTCGATAGCTACACCTTCCTGATAATTGATAAATATGGCATTTTCAATGTGCTACAGATTGCAAGATATATCAGAATCGTCATTGGGTACTGCTAGTACACTATCTTCGTACCTGTGCTTCCTTTGTGCTGGCTCCAAGATGAGGTGTGACAGTGACTCTCTCATGTTGCACTAATTTGCTATCTTTTGGTGGAGGTTCCTCTGTGAAAACATCCAGTGCTGCCTGTTGGAGTTTATGATGTGCATAATAACATCAAACAAGGAAAAAAAAAGGTAACAGTAAAATTTACCATTTACAAGGAAGGATCACTGAAAATACCTGAGCAACTTTTCCACTATCAAGGGCCCTCACTAAAGCATCTTCATCAATAACTCCACCTCTAGCTACATTGATGATTCGAACTCCCGTCTTCACCTTTGCAAAAGTGTCATCATTGAACACCTTTTCAGTGCTAGGAGTGAGTGGCATATGAAGAGAGATGAAATCAGCGGTGGAGATGGCCTGATCAAAAGACACCAACTCTACGCCAATGGCACGGGCCCTGTCAGCTGGGGCATATGGGTCATGGGCAATAACTTGCATTCCCAAACCTTTTGCACGTCTAGCCACTTCAGACCCAACTTTCCCGAATCCCATCACAGCCAATGTCTTCCCAACTAAAGACACACCAACATACTTGTTCCTCTGCCATTGCCCTGTACAATTGCATCAATTTCTTTAGTCAACTAATC
>Ga0325411_1000847_pt1 | contig 33004 bp, 20 predicted proteins | sample PopdelMetagenome_13_FD_206181 | JGI IMG/M metagenome (GOLD analysis project Ga0325411, IMG submission 206181) | Populus deltoides microbial communities from Bellville, Georgia, United States - Xylem-PdIQD-R4 | ecosystem: Host-associated > Plants > Phyllosphere > Stem > Wood/Secondary xylem...
ATAGAAAGAGAAAAATGAACAATATACCACTAAAACTAACAAAGATTGTTTATATGTTATTTTTGAACTTGATGATTGAGTTTGGATGCATATAAGGAAGGAAAGATTTTCAACCCTTTGGTGATCTAAGTTGCAGTCCAGAGGGGATGGTTCATTCCAAGTTCTTGAACGAATTAACAACAAGACTTATAAAGTGGAACTTCCATATGAGTATAATGTAAGTGCTATATTTATTGTTTATGATCTTTCTCCTTTTAATATATGTGACAATTTAAGGTTTAAATCTTTTAAGGAAAGAGGGAATATGAGAATCAGTAAGCAACACCACAAGATTCATTGTTTGTGTCAATTAGACCAATAACAAGGGCAATAACCAAGACGATAAAAAGGCATTTAATAGATTGATTCATGACATTTAGGTTGAGCAAGCTTCGAGAACTCATACATAACTTTATATTAATGATCATAACTTTAAATATAACTGTGAGATCGAGTTGAAATTTTGCTATGAGGTTTTAAAAACTCTATTTCTTATATGATTAAAATTTTATAGCAATCAAACATTAATGAGATTTTTCAATAAGGCTTATAAGTTACTATTTAGAAATATATAAATTGAGTTTTTATTTATATAAAACCCAAACTTTGTATTTTATTTTACCTATATCTTTATGCCAGATAGTTATTTGGATTTAATTTTAAACATATAGTTAATTAGGGTTTATTTTTGTTTAAGTCAAACATAGAAATACTATTTATTTTTTGGATATGAAAAACATTTTTTATTTGAATAAAAATTGTGCGAGCCATATTGCTTTTAGTTTTTCTTTGAACTCTTTAAAACTTATCAAAAAGATTATATTTGTGGCATTCTAACTATAAATTTTTAATTCTTGATTTATATAATCTAATTTTAGTTTTTTTGAGTAATTATCCCAGTTTTTAATTCTAAGTTCTAGGGCTTTGTTCTTTAGGTTTGTATGATTTTTTAGTTATTATTATTTATAACATTTATATATGGATATGAAATTGTTCATGAGTGCGAGAATTAGTGAATATGAGTGCGAGAATTAGTAAATTATTTTATCTGAAATTAAAGATGAGTAAAAAAGGAAAGAGAGAAAGTGGTGAGTAGTTTTTTTTTGATAAAAATATAATATTTAATATAAGTATAAGTGAATATATGTCATTTAGTTATTAAATAAAATATAATGATTATTTTGTAAATAATTTGAATTTTTTATTGATTTTTTACATGTCAGTGAGAATATAAAGCATTATTTAATTTATAAATTTCAGAATATAAAATGAAAAATTTTAAATAAAAAAACAAAATAAATAAAAAGTTGGATGTAATTACACTATTTCTAATATCAATTAGTAATTTTATCTATATTTTATTATTCTTTTTACTGTAATATTTTTTTCAAAATACGATTCTATTTTTTATCCTTGTACAAGTTGACGAGTCCAACTCCAACGCCACCTCGTCTATTCGCATTGCTTTCCAGCTCCCCCTCTCTATATCTATCTGCGTCTTCTCTATTAGGGTTTGCGGTCACCCAAAAACCAGATTGTCTCCTCCTCGTCCTCCTCCTCCACAGGTTTAAAATTGAAAATCTATTTCCTTTTCTGGCTGAATGTTATTTTTCTTATTTGCTTAGCTTTAGATCTAGAAATATATGTACGTACTCATATGAGTTTGAATGGATTTAGGTTTCAAACTGACAGTATAATTTTCTGAAAACAAAATATGCAGTTGGGATAAAGAGAGATCATGTCAGAAGAGTTAGAGTACCGCTGTTTTATTGGCGGCCTTTCATGGTCTACTTCTGATAGAGGTTTAAAGGAGACTTTTGAAAAGTTTGGCCATCTTCTTGAAGCTAAGGTAATCTTTTTTCTTATTAATTACTCCTTGAGAAAATTCCTAGCTGTTTCTTTATAGCCATGCTCTCTTTGTGCAAAAAAATAAAAATAAAAATCCTCTATCCTCGGAGAGGATGATGCTGAAATTGATGAGTTATTAACTAATTGCCCGACTCATGGTAACTAGTAAAATCCCTTTTGGTGTTATATCTTCACAGATGCGTTTTTCTCTTCCATGGTTTAGGTAGTGGTTGATAAGTTCAGTGGACGCTCTCGTGGATTTGGGTTTGTCACTTTTGATGAGAAGAAAGCAATGGAAGATGCTATTGAAGGGATGAATGGAATGGATTTAGATGGCCGAACCATCACTGTTGATAAAGCCCAGCCTCAGCAAGGTTCAAGCAGGGATCTTGATGGTGATCGCAGCCGTGATAGGGACCGGGACCGTGACCGTGGGCATGATCGTGATAGGAATCGTGACTATGGAGGTGGGCGTGGATCTAACAGTGGAGAGTGCTTTAAGTGTGGCAAGCCTGGGCATTTTGCTAGGGAGTGTCCAAGTGAAGGGGCAAGAGGTGGCAGGTATGGTGGCAGAGATGAGAGGTATTCTGGTGGCGGCGGCAGTAGTGGTGGTAGTCGCTATGGCCCTGATCGGAATGGAGATCGATCTGGTGGGCGTAATAGGGATGGTGGTAGTCGTGGAGGTCCTGGAGGTGATCGATATAATCGTGACCGTTCAGGACCCTATGAGCGTCGTACTTCAGGGTTTCGTTCAGGATAGAATGACTTCATACTTAGGTATGATACTTGGTAATTGACTGTCTTCTTTTGCACAGTTAGCATGGCAGTAATGGAATGTGTGTCCTCTTGCAGGTGATGAGCTGGTGGTGTTGCTGTTACTGCCTGCAAAACGTTTAAGTTAATTATCAAAGATGTGCTGTCTCTGTCATTGTCTCGCTGGATAAATCTAGTAGATCAGTTTTATCAGGCGTGGATGTTCGACTGTTTTTGTGTTCCTAAAATGCTGACTTCTGTCTCTTGGTTTAATGGACCTTATGCTTGCTTGTCATGCACATTTTAGTTGGGTTTAATTCTCTTTGAATGCCACTATTGCTTCTGAGTTTCCTTATTTTATATGTAAGCAGTTGTGAAACCATTGCCCAATTTTTCGTTGATTTTTTGTACAGGAAATTACAAGTACTGAAGATAGTTTCATGTCAAATTAGCATTTGGAGAGTACTGATGATGTGGGTTCTACTATTGGGGTCTGCTTCTTGTCACTTCGGGATTAGTTGCTGTTTTAAATGGAAATGACTGTTTTGGTTACCCTGTTTTCATATCTTATTATACAAGAGAGAGGGTAATCTCTTTTTTTTCTTGCACTAGTTGCCTGCTAGTTCTCAATTTACGGAGTGTGCTTTATTAATATTTTCAACATTTTGGCAGGATACATGGCTATTTATGGTTCTTTGGGATACATGATTGGGTGTCTTTGTTGCTAACTGGACAGAATTTTTTAACTTTATGTTAGTCTCTTTTGGGCTGCGGCAAGTGATCTAGAGTTTAACTAGTTTTCATGTTCTGCATGGCATATTGGTCCAAGGGTTCGATTCTCCATACACGTGTGGCATTTTGTTTGGAAGCTCTTGATCAATTGAAACAGCTGTCCAGTATTTTTGTTAACTTCCTATATCTCATATTGTTCTTCGATGGAGGGTTCTTATTCTCACATTGTTTCTGCACCTGCTTGCAATGTCATGGTTTTCTTTGCTGGAATCCAGAAAGTTGGCAAATATCTTTCAGGTCAGGTTGGGGTTCCTGAATTCTTTTTCTTTGCTTTGAGGGTGGGAGCATCATCAGGTTCTCTAAAGGAGAATGCTTCCTGTTTCCCTTTTCCTTTGTGAAACAGTCAGGAAAACTATTTTCTGGGTTTGTTCTTTGTATATTCTGAAGGTGTGATTAATCAACCTTCTGTTCTTAAAGCAATTTGACCTGATGTTAGAACCTAAGGCGCTCATGCCCATTGCACATTGTGTTTTGCATGCCTAAGCTTCGTTTTTTTCTCTTGGTGAGTTTTCTGTGCTCGTCCTTCACTATTCACTTGCAAGATGGCCTTGCTTTGCTATGGCTATCAAGAAAATTTATTACCATACCATATGTAATGGTTTGTAATTTGTATTATATTTAAAGAAGGTGGTGATGAAGCATATTAAACAAAATATAGTCACTAGTAAATCATGTTAAATTGATTTCAAAATTCAATGATTCCACATCTACCTCAATTTACTAAATTCTTTTATGTGATGGTCTTAGGTTGTGTTTGGGAAGCTGTTGAATCTCTTTTTTTTTTTTTAAATTTGATTTTTTTTTCTGGTTTAAAATTAATTTTCTTTTATGTCTTCAGATTGTAAAAAAATAATTTAAAAAAAATATTATTTTGATAAATTTATTAGTAGAAAGTATTTTGATATGCAAGTTGAGGAAGGAAGAATCAGATCTTTTTGATGTTAAGGTTGTTTCTTGTCATAAACATTGTTTCATGCATGAATGTAATGGACATGATCATTGAGTCTTTTTTTTGTTCTATAATGTGGTTTCTACTCTTATTTTTGCCCCCTAGGTGATCACTTTTTTCGGGGGAAACCTTTTCCCTTAAAATATAGTGTTAATTATAATACCTTGCAACTAATTTTACAGCATCATCATTTTTGAGAAATCATTTAATGGCTGTTTTCATTATTTGAAGAGTCAAGTCTTTTGTTCCAGTAATCATTAATTTAGCAGAAATGTCTCTTAAAAACGTGATGCATGTATTAAGAAATTATTTTGGAAACGCGTGAAAATCGTGTTTTAAAAAAATGTAATTTTTTTATTAAAATTTAATATAATTTAAATATTTTGATGTATTAATTTTAAAAATAAAAAAGTTATTTATATATTTTGGTATGAAAAGTTATTTGAAAAGTAATTACTATTATATTATTAAATATATTAATATGTTTTAAGTGTTGTGGTTGTTTTTTTAAATACGATTTAAAATATATATATATATATATAAATTAAATTTTTAATAAAAAAATTTGAATTTTTATGATATATTGTTTGTACCGTGTTTTTGAATAGTGTATAAAAAAGACGAACAACCAGCTACTTTATTATAGATGAGGGTGGATGGTGACTTCGTATGATGTATACAAATTTTGTAACCTTGCATCTTCCGACCTCCATTAGCAAATTTTTTTTATCAAGGTTCAGTCTTTTTTTTTTTCCATGTTTGATTACGTTCTTCACCAATACCTTTAGTTGATTAAAAAATAATGGTAGCTTGAAGAAAATAAATTAAAATAATATTATTTTGAAAAAAAAATAATTGATTTAGTTGATTTAGAAATCATGGTAGTTTTTGTTTTTTCTAAACCATGTAGAAAAAACTATTAAGTTAACACATAGTTTATGTTTTTTATATTAGATTTCACACAATTTTAATTTTATAAAAATTAAAATAACTTGATTTTTATTCATGAAAACTCATCTCATTGCAATGAATATATATTTTTTTGGTTACAGTCACATGTAAATGTGTTTTTTTTTTTAAATTACAACAATAAAAATAGTAAACACGAAACATATTAACCTTTTTTATTTTAAAATATAAAATATATTTAAGAAAAATTTAGAGTTGAAATAAATCTAAAACTATAAAATAAAAATTAGTGGAAACTATGCTTTTAATATAAATATAATAATAGAATATTAATATATACTAAATATATATTCAAATTTATAGATAATATTAATTTAAAATTTTAGTATATATACTAATAATAAAAATATTTAAATTAAAATAAAAAATAAAGTATTTATTTGTTAAAATATTTTAAAGCAATAAAATATTTATTGTTATCGAGAATAAATTATTTGTTTTTAAATTTTTATTAATACAATTAGAATGACTTTTAAAATTCAAGAACACCATCAAAATTTAATTTTAATCTTTGAACAAAGATAAAATAATTCAATAATCTATCAGTAAAAATGAATCGAAGCTTTAGAATTTGGGAGATTATCCGAAACAACTGGACCGGCTGCCGGCAACAGTGAAGGGCGTTCAAATGAGGCTCTTCAAGGCTTGTGTCAGAGTAGATTGAGATCTAGAAAGCTATTTGGATGGCAGCGCCGCAAAAAGCAAAGGCCTTTGGATGTTGAACAAACTGGTGGTAAGATTTTTTACATTATGGGTTCTATAAATGGGGGTAGCTCACCTGAGAGGCTTCCGGTTGAATTCAGTAACAGTTCCAGTCACAGCTCTGGAAAGGTAATTTCTTCTAAAGATCATGTTTGTTTATAGCTTTCTGTCCATGGTCTGTACAGATGGTTTCCTCAAATTAGTTTCTTTTTTATCAGATTTTTTTCTTTGTTTTTTTGTATCTGCAGATGCTGCCTCAATGCTGTTGTCGTCTTGTTACAAACTCCCAACTTAGCTCCTGTTTTCTTGGTTATTGTATAACCTTAATGATATTTAGATGTACTGAAGTGCCTGAAGCCTAATTTGGCTGGTTCAAAGTCTCTTATTCAGAGTATTTTTGGCATATCTGATGAAGATACAAGTGCTCCATCAATGCCACTTTCCTACAGCCAAGGCTTTTGTCTCATTAGATCCACATGCCTGTGAGTCAAGCTCTACATGCAATATTTTGTTGCTGTTAAGAGTTTTCTTAACTATTTTGTTTTCTTAACCATGCTTCAGTGATTTCTAGTAACATTTGCACCACCTCTTATGTTTATAAATCCTCATGTTATTCACCTCATCGGGCTACTATGAACATATAAACCAAGCCCAACAGACCACTTGGTTAGGTTTTTCTACTCTTTAATCATTTTTAGACTCTATTTGCAATATTCTATCTAAAACAATTCTGTGAAGTGAAGAACATTTTTTAAACTATGCCTACATGAAACTTCAATGTGAATGTGATATTTTCCGGCTAGAGCCAAGATTGAATTATGAGATAGTTGGCTTAGATTGTTTATAGGCCTAGTTGGAGCAAACATGGATATAAGTTCCTTGAAATTGTTAGGCTCCAAATGGGTGTGGTAGGGAAGGAGGATTTGCAAGCCATTTTGTAATTCTCTGTAAGACTGGTTCTCTATATTTCCTTAACTTTTGTTTCTTTCTTGATATGGCTGCTATGAATGGTGCGATACTGAATAAACAAGTATAAGAAATGTATTATATTAATACCACAATGCCAATAGAATCTCTAATATTATACAGTGAAATGCAATCTGGCAGGCACGCTGTCAATAACCAAAACAAAACTTTTGTGGCAGAAAATTTCCATCTGATCCGGTTTTAAAGTGTCTTCACTAGATTTGAGATCCAATACAAGCCAATCCATAGACAAGGGTTCCTCAGAGTCAGAGTTTCCATCAGATGATATTAATTCAACACTGATTGTTTTTTCTTTCTTTTTTGTGAACGACAATTATAAGGAAGCTAGGGAAGTGATTCAAATATGAACATGCTTTCTAAACTTCAGAAAGTTTCAGATAGAGGATACCCTGAGGAAGCCAAGTGCTCTTTCTATTAAACTAATGATTAGAAAGGGAGCTTTTTGAAGAAAAAATAACAGTCCTGAATTTTCTGTCTTGCCAAACAAACCAAATATCTGAAAGTGCTTGCTGCCACAGATTGCTCTCTCCTGCTCATAAACTAGGTAGTATTTAGGAGAAGCTTTTCGGTCTTTTAAAACACAAACATGTAGGTTATGCAAAACTATGGGTACTTTAGGAAAAGATAGGAATATACTACATGCAGAATGGATCCAAAATGACCACTATGAGCAGTGTACTGATTTGTTGTTATTTTCCTTCCTAGGTATCTTTCCCTTGTTAAATTGTTTAAGGTTCTTATATGTTAAACTCAATGCTGAAAGCATTCAAGATTAATGCAGAGGCATTGCTCTGTTTCATCATCAAATCAAAATGCCATGGAAAATTCAAACTCAGTGTTTGAGGTAAGTTTTCATCCTGGGACCTCTGTGAAGTCTGAGAGGTGTGTGTGAAAATTCAAACTAGTTTAATTTCCTTTTGCTTGATTTTTTTTTTATTTTTTTTGTGGACAATTCTCTTTTAGGGGGATGGTTTAGAGAGATAATTCTCAGGGAAATTCCATAGTTTTTGTTAATGAACGGTGTGATAAAACTCTGGAAACCATTGATCCTTAGACACCGATGCTAAAATCTTATTGCTCAAAAAGTCAGGTAGTGTCATTTGTATGGATTGTTTGTAGAAATGCAGTCCCTCCTGATTTGCTAGGAAGTCCTGCTAACTGGAGAATCTTAAGGAGAAATATTGCCAAGTTTATTGGGCTAAGAAAGTTCAAAAAATTCTCACTAAAGCAATGTATGCATAAATTGAAGGCTTCTGGGTTTCTATTTCTGTCTGATAAACACTATTCATGCTGCTTGGATACTTGAATGCTGAATAATGTGCCAGGGCAGACTGCAGGCTTGCATAAGGGTTTATATAAATGCAATGGTGCTGTAAATGATTTGAAACACTACTTTTATAGAAATGAATATATTGGTTCTTTTCATTTCTGGTTGTGCCACTGGTACTAGCCAACTTCTATGTCACTGAAAGTGAGCATGGGAAACATGAAAAATATTATCATAAGAACTCAATTTGAGAGAAATTAAGAAATAGGCCCCCTTCTTGCTTGAAAGATCATAACTATCAGTGCTCGGATAAAGCTAGTGTTGAAAGTATTATAGGATGCAGGTTGTTTTGTTTCTCAAAGCTCAGGCTTCTTCCAAAGAAAAATGGAATAAGGATGATGGAAAATCTTAAAACATCATCAACAATGCCTACTAAAAAATCCACTTCTGAACTTTACTCATTTGGAATGCAGAGAAAAGCACAATTCTTTACTAATTCTGTCAAATATGAACATTCATTTTAAGTCTGTGAATAGTGTTCTTCATGATACTCATGCTGTTTTGAAAGGCACACGGTTGAAAAAACCAGAAAAGTTAGGGTCATCAGTGTTTGACTATAACGATATCTACCATAAGTCATGCTAGTTTGTAATTGATCTGAATAAAAGATCAACTATGATGCCGAATGTGTTCGTTGTTGTTTCTGATGCATTTGATTCCATATATTAGGACAAACTGCTTTGTGTAATGGAAGGAGGAATCAAATCCATCTAAACAGCTGCAAATAGATTTGGATCGAGGTTTAGTTGAGTTGAGCTATTGATACCTATAACTCCTGTTACATTTTCGACACTTGTTGTCCCTTGCAAAATTCCAGTGGTCTTTCATTCCCTGGACACCCTAAATACCATTTTACATGGTGGTTTTTTTTTTTTTTTTTAATTTGTTACCACACCACATGTACATTTGTGTTGTGCTTATTGTTATAGCCTTTTGCCTTAGTCTTGCTCAGTGTTTGAACACCCATACAAACAAATGTTTCTGATCCACTTGCACTGAGATGTACAGGCGACCAATTAATAATTGCTAAGATTCATATATGAATTGTGTAGTAGTGTTAAAATCTCTTCCTCCAGCTGAATAATGATTTGAGTTCATTATAATACCATTTTATGTTTCTAATTTACAAATGCTTTCTACTGCTGCTTAAAGTTATTGATGGAAGTAACTTTTCTCAATTTCTTGTTACCTACTAACTTCTTTTTTTTTGGTTTCTTAATCAAATAAAATTTCATTTTAGTGCAAGATTTTGAAACAATGCTAACCTTGCAAATAAATTAGTTGTAGGAGAAGTGTCAGATTTATTGACAAGCAAAATTTGTGTGTAAATTGCAAGAATATTGTCTATCATAGCAAAATAGAAAAATGTACCTTGTCTCATAATTATTGCCTTTGTCCTACACTAAACGTGTAAGCTTACTTGCTTATGCATTAATTTTGCGTCACATAAATAGTTTTGAAAATACGAATATTTTTTGCCTTTTGCCTTGTGAAGTTTCAACCAAGTCCCTTTTCTTGCATTGCATTTGCTTACCTATTCGAAGCATGGTCAGCTGTTGAAAAAAAATACCTTTTGACCCTGAGTTGTGTCCAAAATCTATGCACCCCTATTACTTTGATGTTGCCATTAGCTCACCACATTTTTTTTTTGTTTTTCCTTTAATTTTTTTTTGTGAGTGTTATAATAAATGGTGTCATTGGTTTATATTTGATATTTATATGCTCACTTGTATCTTCTATGATGTAGGAAGATGGTGATTTTGATCTTGCTGCTGAAGAAGAAAAGGTACGTGTTATCTATGATTTAGTCTTTCATGTAGTTATGATTCTGTTCTTACCATCTTTCCTGGTCTTATAAGTTTTTTCCGTACAACCTGAGCATAAAAAATTATTTTTATTTTCAATAATGAATTTATTTGCTCAAATGCAAATTCAATAGAATCCATTTGTAAATTTTACATGGGATGAAGTTTTTTTCAGTACCTTTCCTGTTATATATTGGTTGAAACTTGAAATAATGATTTTGATCAGTGTGTTGTTATGGCTGATGTTGATATGGCTTTTGCGTTGCTCTTCTTGTTGGAAGTCTTATTGTTTCTAGGATGATATAAGAAGGCTGTGATGCCTTCTGTTGAATGGAAGTTACTAGGTTACCATACATTCCGGCTTCCATAGAGCTGTATCTGCTTCCTTGCATAAGGCTGAACGCATAAGTTTACCCTTGTGTTCTCCTAAATTCGAACAAGCATTAAGTTAAAAAAAATCCTGAAAAAGTAAATTACCCTCCAATCATGTTTTGCCACTTTTAAAGTCCACAGTGAAGTCGAACAACTTTAATACATTGTTATATATGTTTTTGAGTCTTTTAAGTCATAAGTGATTCTGTAGTTATAGTTTCTCCATTCCTCCAAAAGATAAGTGTATTTTGATAATTTTCAGATGTGAAAGAGGGTGTCAAAGTAGTTTTTATAGGAAATATTGTTCTTGCTCTTGAAACCATATTTTGGCCCTTGTGTTATTTGCAATCTGTCAATTTATCTCGTGTTGTTAATTGAGTCATTTGAACCCTATATTATACAGATGTTGTCAAACAAGGCCAATAGACTCAATCAATATTGTCTGTCACTGTGTCTATTAGTTTTATTTTTGACATGTAATTTAATTGTACAAAGTGTTAGCATGGTTCTTTTTAGTAGAATCATTAGTTTCCATATACATATACATATTTGTTATTTATGTCAAGAAAACAGTTGTAAATATTCGTGTAATCATAGTATAATTAGCTTTCTATAATTAGGCCGAGATTATAGTTAATAGTAGTAGATTTTATGGAATGTAAATCAAAATTCTTCCTATTTAATGAAAGAGACTCTCATTAAGGGAGATCATTCAGCCAAACTGACATGGTATTAGTGCTACACTTTTGAATCTGCATTCCATTGTCCTGCCTTAGTTTTTCTTGGGTTTTCTTGATTGAGTTTTGGTCAGTCCTAGATACATAGGGCTCTTGGTTTTTTTTTTTGGATTTTCTTTGATTCTTGGTTGTCTTTTGGGTTTTGGATTTTCTTTGACGACTCTTGTTTTGGTTTGTCAAAACAATGACATCAAACAATTCTGATTTGTTTAGTGTTCAATTCACTGGAAAGAATTATTCTGCTTGGGAATTTTATTTTCAAGTATTTGTCACGGGGAAAGAATTGTGGGGTCATGTGGATGGCAGTGATCTAGCCCCTTCCGATTCTACAAAGTTGCTTCAATGGAAGGTCAAGGATGCTCGGGTAATGTCTTGGATTTTAGGGTCTGTTGATCCTCTTATTGTTATTAATCTAAGGCCATATAAAACAACAAAAATCATGTGGGAGTACCTGAAGAAGGTTTACTATCAAGACAACAATGCTAGATGTTTTCAATTAGAAAACGATATCTCTAATTATTCTCAATGCAATCTTTCCATTCAGGATTATTATTTTGGTTTTCAGAATTTATGGGTAGAATATACTGATATTATTTATGCTAAAATATCAGTCGAATCTCTCTCTGTTGTTTAACAGGTTCATGAGCAAAGCAAACACGATCAATTTTTAATGAAATTGCGATCTGAATTTGAGATTACTCGCTCAAATTTAATGAATCGAGATCCTTTTCCCTCCTTGGATGTTTGTTTTAGGGAATTACTGCGCGAAGAGCAGCGTCTCTTTACACAAGGCATTTTTAAGTAGGACGATTCAGCTGCAGTTGCTTTTGCAGCTCAGGGAAAAGGAAAGGGTCGAAATATGAGCAATGTATAGTGCTATAGCTGCAAAGAATATGGACATATTGCTAACAATTATAGAAAGAAGTTCTGCAATTATTGCAAACAGCAAGGTCATATTATCAAAGATTGCCCCACTCGTCCTCAAAATTGTAGAATAAATGCCTTTCAAACTATGGTGTCCGACAACTCATCTACGATAGCTGCATCCAGTACTCTTACTCGTGAAATGGTACAACAGATGATTCTTACAGCCTTTTCAGCCTTGGGGCTACAAGGTAATAATTCTAATTCTCAATTTTGGCTTGCTGATTCTGCTGCCTAAAATTATATGACCAACTCATCTAGTATGCTTAAAAATGCGTGAGTATCATGGTTCATCACAAATTCAGGTTGCTAATGGTGGTCATATACCAATTACTAAGGTTGGAGATATCACTCCAACTTTTAAGAATGTTCTTGTATCACTAAAGTTGTCTACTAGTCTTATTTCGGTTGGTCAATTGGTGGATGATAACTGTGATGTGTATTTTTCTCGTAATGACTGTCTTATGCAGGATCAGGTGTCGGGGAAGGTAATCGCGAAGGGGGCTAAAGTTGGAAGATTATTTCTTCTACTTTTTTCCATTCCTCGTTGTCTATCTTTTGCTTGTACAACTATTCAAAATAAGAGGGAAGTATGACACAAACGTTTAGGCCATCCAAATTCTGTTGTTTTGTCTCAATTGTTGAATTCTGGTTTGTTGGGAAATAAAACTCAATTTTCTTCTCATGATGTTTTTTTTTTATTGTTCTACCTGTAAATTAGGCAAGAGTAAAACTCTTCCTTTTCCTTTCCATTGCAGTCGTGCTACAAAATGCTTTGATATTATTCATAGTGATTTTGGGGTCGTACACCGATTATTTCTCATGCTAATTACAAGTACTTTGTGACATTTATTGATGATTATAGTCGGTTTACTTGGGTGTATTTCCTTCGTTCCAAATCTGAGCTCTTTTCTGTTTTCAAGTCATTTTTCACCTATATTGAGACTCAACTTTCTACTGGTATTAAGGTATTAAGATCTGATTTGGGTGGGGAATATATGTCACATGAATTTCATGATTTTTTATAGCAGAAAGGTATTGTCTCGCATCGTTCCTGTCCATATACACCATAACAAAATAGGGTTGCTGAGCGTAAGAACCATCATCTTTTGGATATCACTAGAACCTTATTGATTGAGTCTTTTGTACCATCTAAATTCTGGATTGAAGCCTTGTCTACTGCAGTTTATTTAATCAATCGATTGCCATCACATGTGTTAAATTTTGATTCCCCATACTATCGTCTACATCATAAGTCTCCTAGCTATCATGACTTGCATACTTCTGGTTGTATTTGCTTTGTTCATTTGCCTTCTCATGAACGACACAAACTTTCTACTCAGTCTGCTAAATGTGTCTTTTTAGGTTATAGTATTTCTCACAAAGGTTTTGTTTGTTATGATCTAAGTTGTGGCAAATTTTGTATTTCTAGAAATGTTGTCTTCTTTGAAAATCAATATTTCTTCCCTACTCATCTTGCATCTTTCTCTGTTGCTCCTATTCTTCCTCATTTTGAGGATGTGTTATCTTTTGAGCGGTTCAAGCCTGGAATTGTGTATGAAAGATGTCGACCAACTTTGCCACTTCTTGAGACTGACCCACCACCTGATACTGCTCCTGAGATTGCTTCTGAGCTTTCTACTCATCAGCTTGCTATTCGCTGCTCTACGAGAGTATCTCATACTCCTGATTGGTATGGTTTTTCTGCTACTCTATCCACTATTATTGTTCCATCATGTTATTCACAAGCTGTCCAGTATGAGTGTTGGCAGAAAGCCATGCAGGAGGAACTTCAAGCTCTTCAGGATAATCATATATGGGATCTTGTTTCTTGTGCTCCAGCTGTTAAGCCCATTAGGTGTAAATAGGTGTACTCGATTAAGCTTCGCTCTGATGGAACTCTAGATCGATATAAAGTATGGTTGGTTGCTCTTGGAAATAGACAAGAGTATGGTGTGGACTATGAGGAGACTTTCTCCTGTAGCCAAAATGACTACAGTGCGCACTATTATTGCCATCACTGCTTCCCAAGGTTGGCCACTTCATCAAATGGACGTCAAAAATGCTTTTCTCCATGGTGATCTTAAAGAGGATATTTATATGGTACCTCCACCTGGTTTGTTCTCATCATCTACATCAGTTGTGTGTAAGTTGAAGCGGTCCTTTTATGGTTTGAAACAAGCTTCCCGAGCATGGTTTGACAAGTTTCGCACTACCTTGCTTCCCTTCTCTTTTGTGCAAAACAAATATGATTCCTCTTTATTTCTTTGCATGACATCTACTGGTTTTGTTCTCCTTCTTGTTTATGTCGATGGCATTGTCATTACAGGCACTGATTTTTTATTGATTAGCAACCTTCAGCACCATCTTTAGGATTGCTTTCACAAGAAGGACCTTGGTTCTCTTACTTACTTCTTGGGATTGAAAGTTCATTCTTCTTCTCTAGGTGTATTTGTGCATCAGCATAAATATGCTCTGGACTTGATTGCTTTGGCTGGTCTTCAAGATTCTTCTCCGGTGGATACTCCTTTGGAGGTGAATGTTAAGTTTCAACGTGATGACGAGGATCTTCTGCCTAATCCAAATCTATATTGGCAATTAGTTGGCAGCTTGAATTATCTTACTATTACTCGACCTGATATCTCTTGTGCAGTTCAGCAAGTCAGTCAATTTATGCAATCTCCTCGTCATTTACATTTGGTAGCTGTTCGTCGCATCATTCGATATCTACTTGGATCTTCTAGCCGTGGCCTGTTCTACCCTGCTAGTTCTTCTATCCGCCTTGTTGCTTTTAGTGATGTCGATTGGGCAGGTCGTCCTGATACACGTCGCTCTGTCATAGGTTGGTATATGTTTCTTGGTGATTCCTTGATATCTTGGAAGAGTAAGAAACAAGATTGTGTTTCCAAATCTTCAACTGAGTCTGAATATAGAGCCATGTCAGCTACTTGCTTTGAGGCTGTTTGGCTTCGTGGACTGCTTGCAGAAATTGGATTTCCCTAGAATACTCCTACTCTTCTTCATGCTGACAACACGAGTGCTATTCAGATTGCTACCAATCCTGTTTTTCATGAGCGTACCAAGCATGTCGAAGTGAATTGTCATTCTATTCAAGAAGCCGTGGATACTCACGTTATTTCTCTTCCACATATCTCTACTGACCTTCAAATCGCTGATGTGTTTACCAAATCAATGACTCGTCAACGCCATCAGTTTCTAGTTGGCAAATTGATGCTTCTTGATCACCCTGCATCAATTTGAGAAGGGATGTTAGCATGATCCTTTTCAGTAGAATCATTAGTTTTCATATACATATTTGTTATTTATGTCAAGAAAACAGTTGTAAATATTTGTGTAATCATAGTGTAATTAGCTTTTTATAATTAGGTCGAGATTATAGTTAATAGTAGCAAATTTTATGGAATGTAAATCAGAATTCTTTCTATTTAATGAAAGAGACTCTCATGAAGGGAGGTCATTCAACCAAACTGACAAAAAAGATAACTTTAAATCAGTCTCCAACTTATATACCCGTTAACATATCAATCCCCAATCTTTAAGAACTTGCTAATTTCTCCTTATACTTTCTTTGTCTAACAAGTTCATCCTAATCAGTTTCCTTACCATAAAATTAACTTATGGACTTACCAAAGGGAAGGAGAGATGAAGGTGATTAGGGCACATTTGGATTTGTGTCCTACGAAGAGTTTGTGGTGGGCTAGGGTGGTTGGGGAATTAGGGATTTTAGATAGGAATTCTGGTTAGGGTTTGATTTATTTAGAATTGGAATGGATTAAGGATATGTTTTGGGAGGATCTTTTTCGTAGTGATTAGTAACCGAGGTTACTATATGAAGAAAGACATAGAATATAAGAGAGAAGAGAACATGGAAGAGGATTAATAGCCTAGATCCTGAATAAGCTAATATCCCGAAGTAAACAAAATTGTAAATGGATCCAATTTTAGAGGAAATATAAAAGAGGAACGCTCCACTTATATATGTATCATTGGTTGTATCAAACAGAAAAGATGTAGTAGTGTTGCCAACAGAAATGATCCTTCAATGTTGAATAAAGCGTACAATTTCTTATATTTTCACTTGCATTACTTCATATGAGACTCTGAGAACAGTAATTCCATTAACCACCAATTCATTTTCCTCATTTATTCACTTTTCTTGAGCCCCTTTTGCAAATAGACTTGGCAGTCGGATCTCATTTATTATATTAACAGGTTAACAAACCAATCACTTTTTTAAACATATATGGTTGACCTAATTGCCGAGGTATAAAGATTCTACTGTTGTAGATATGTTTTCTTGTCAAAAGCTAACTGTTGCTGGAAAATTTGTCTTATGTTATTTTGTAGGGGTGTGGTAGGTATCTGAAAAAGGAACAGTTTCTTTTCAATCTCACTGAGCATGTGAAGTGCAATGTACTTCAGTTGGATGACAAGTTTTACTTGCAAGTTAAAGGTATACCTCAAGGAAGCACTTTGTCTTTGTAGAAGGTTCTTAAGTAATTAAGGCAGATTTAAAGCTGATTTGTAGGGAGTAAAAATAGAAAGTCAGATATCCTTTCCTATAAATCAAAACCTAGCAATAATACCTATTTATGTGTAGTTAATAGTTGTCCTAATATAGATATGTAGATGCTGTATATATTTAAGAATTCATTCTGATATGTAGATGTTGTATATATTTAAGAATTCATTCTGAAATAAAGTGAGAAGTCAGAATTTAACAACTCTCTATATGGTATCAAAGCCTAAACCGAGCCTATATTTTATTTTTAGCCTATCTCTCTCTAAATTTTGGATTTCTCCTCTTCCATTCCCATCTGTCTTGACAATTCTAGTCACTTACTCTAGCAGACCTATCTAGATTTGAAAAAAACATGTCTGAAAACACTACAAAAGAAACCCAAATATCAGGGGAATTCCAGAGTTTACAGTCATCCTACCGACTGAATGGAAGAAACTATCTAAAATGGTCACAGATAGTAAAAACCTTTCTCAAAGAAAAGGGAAAGATTAATCATTTGATGGACAATCCTCCTAGTCCAAAAGACCTAAAGTTTACACTCTGGGATGAAGAAGACTCCATGATTATGTTATGGCTATGGAACTCTATTATGCTAGAAGTTTGTGGGCCTTGTATGTTTCTGGTTACAGCAAAAGACATATGGGATGCAGTGAGATAGACCTACTCTAAAGTAAAGGATGCTACGTTAATCTATGAGATTAAGACGAAGCTTTCAATGACCAAACAAGGTAATATGATGGTTATTGAATATTACAATACTATAAAAAGTTTCTGGTTGGAATTAGACTATTATCAGGATTTTAAGATACAGTGTAGTGATGATGTTGTGATTTTAAAGAATTATGTAGAAAGAGAAAGGATATTTGAATTTCTTGCAAGACTCAAAATAGAATTTAATCAAATACGAGTCCAAATACTTGGAAAGGAATCTCTGCCCTCACTCAATAAGGTATTTTCAGTAATAAGGGCTAAAGAAGGAAGGAGAACTGTGATGCTTGAGGTTCCAGATACTGAAGGTTCTGCTATGATGATAACTAATAGCAGAAACCTAAGTGATGCTAGCAGAAACCAAAATGATGCCATGAATGGTGCAGAAGTAGTGAAGACTGAAGGGAGAAAATTCTTTAAAGATGATCAGTTTTGTAACTATTGCAAGAAAACAGGTCATACAAAGGAGACCTGCTGGAAATTCCATGGAAAACCACCAAGGATGGGGCGTAATTGAGGATACAAATGGAACCATTTAAGAGGACATGCACACTTAACAAATTCAGAAGAGGCAGCACATGAGTCTAGCACCCTAGAGGTGAGAGGATTCAACAAATAAGAGATTGAATGCCTAGGAATCTTACTCAACACAATGTAGAAACCATTTGGATCATGCTCTCTTGCTCAAAATGGTAAAATTCCAATTTCTCATGTCTTTAGTGCCTCAAACAAGAACCATTCTAGCATCTGGGTCATTGATTCAAGTGCAACAGACCATATGACTTATTCTACAGGTGCCTTCACATCATTTCAACATTGTCCTAGCAATAAGAAAATCACAGTGGCTGATGGATCTCCAACCACAGTTGTAGGCCATGGAACAATCCCTCTTAATCCTGTATTTACTCTTAAAAAAATATTACATGTTCCTAATTTTACTACAAATCTGTTGTCTATCCGAAAACTAATTAAAGACATAAATTGTAGTGTAACTTTCTTCCTTGATCACTATATATTTCAAGACCCAGCTATGGGGAGGACGATTGGGCAAGCAAGAGTCAAGGATGGGCTGTACATGCTTGGAGTGTAAGGCAGCAGTAGTAACTCCCCTTCTCTATCATTCATTTCAGTTAATTCTAATAAAACTGATGTTTGGAATCATCATCGTCGTTTAGGACATCTATCATTTAAGACTCTTAGAAACATGTTTCCATCTTTATTTAAAAATCTTGATGTTGAACAATTTCATTGTGAAATCTGTGAATTTGCAAAGCACCATAGAGTGACTTTTCCTATAAGTGATTCAAGATTTGTGTCTCCATTTACTATAATTCACTCAAATATATAGGGTCTATATAACATTCCTAATATTTCATTTCAAGAGTAAAAGGTTTTGTAACATTTATTGATGATTGCACCCGAATGACTTGGGTTTACTTTCTTAAAAGAAAATCTGATGTGAGTCATATCCTTCTGAACTTTACAAATATGATAAGGAATCAATTTGGGGTTAACATAAAGGGTTTTAGAACTAATAATGCTAGGGATAACTTTAATCAGATTTTATCACCATACTTTGAAAAAGAAGGGATTATTCATCAATTATCTTATGTTAATACTCCCCAACAAAATGGGTTGGTAGAAAGAAAAAATAGACATCTCCTTGAAACTACTCGAGCTTTACCTTTCCAACATCAAGTTCCAAAAAATTACTGGGGAGAAGCAGTTTTAACCTCTACGTATTTGATAAATCAAATACCTTCAAGAGTTATTGGTTTCAAAAGTCCTTTAAACTATTTGTCAGAATTCTTTCTAAAGAATAATTTTTGTTCTAAAATTCCCCCAAGGATCTTTGGGTGTCACCTATGTTCACATTCATAAACATCAACGAGACAGACTTGATGCTAGAGCTCTTAAGTGTGTTTTCATAGGATATTCCATCACACAAAAAGGTTACAAATGTTATCATCCATCTTCAAAGAGATTTCTGGTGTCAAAGGATGTAAGTTTTAATGAAAATCAGTCTTTCTTCGATAAATCTTCTCTTCAGGGGAAGGAAAACAACACAAAAGATAAGACTAACAATGACTTTGATATTTTTTCATTCCAAATCCCGTCTAGGCAGCAATCATCTCCCATTTCACCATCCTGTGAGTCTCTAAATATTACTCTACAGGGAGAAACTACTACTGACAGACCTCTTCAGGTATATAGAAGAAGGATACAATATGATTTGACTCTTTTGCAAGCCTAAGAATCCGAACCAGAGTAAGGTAATGAACTTTCTCATTCATCTCTACCTATTCCTGACCTTGATCAGCTAATTGGTATTAGAAAAGGAAGAAGAGAGAATGCACTAAGAATCCCTTATATCCTATAGCTAATTTTATGTCATTTCAAAAGTTCTCACCATCACACAAAGCCTTTCTCTAAAAAATAAACACTATATTTATCCCAAAAACCTTACATGAGGCTCTAAGAAATGAGAATTGGAAAACTGTCATGAGAGGAGATGAATGCACTAAAGAGGAATCAAACATGGGAAATAGTTAAGTTACCAAAAAAAAAAGAAAACAGTAGGGTGTAAGTGGGTTTATGCCCTGAAATATAAAGCTGATAGCAGCCTAGAAAGGTATAAAGCCAGGTTAGTTACAAAAGGATTCACACAAACATTTGGGATAGACTATCAAGAGACATTTGCTCCAGTTGCTAAGATGAACACCATTCAAATTCTGTTTTCTTTATTTGCTAATCTTGGATGGTGGATGCAACAATATGATGTTAAGAATGCCTTCTTACATGAAGAGTTGGAAGAAGTTTATATGGATACATCACCAGGATTCAGTCACTCCCTTCTTCCCAACCAGGTCTGCAGACTAAAAAAGGCACTCTATGGCTTAAAATAGTCTCCTAGAGCCTGGTTTGAAAGGTTCACCAAAGCCAAGGTTTTTATGGGATATCGGCAAAGCCAAGGAGATCATACTTTGTTCATCAAACACTCCATTTCAGGGGGAGTTACTATTCTAATTGTTTATGTTGATGACATTGTAATAACAGGTGATAACTTTGTGGAAAGAGATAAATTAAGAAAGAGACTTTCAACAGAATTTGAAATCAAGGAATTGGGGAAGTTGAAATACTTTCTTGGCATAGAAGTGTCACATTCAGAAAAAGGGATTTTTATCTCTCAACAAAAGTATATTCTTGACCTTTTAAAGGAAACAGGAAAGGTTGACTGCAGACCATGTGAAACACCTATTGATCTAAAGCACAGACTTGAGAATGATGAGGAAGGAGCCACAACTGACAAGGGTCAATACCAAAGGTTAGTTGGTAAGTTAATCTACTTAGTTCACACTCGTCTAGACATTGCTTATGCCTTGAGTGTGGTGAGTCAATTTATGCACAACCCGAAAGATTCACATCTCCAGGTAGTGTATAGACTCCTCAGATACTTGAAGTCTACTCCTGGAAAAGGAATTTTGTATAAAAATCATGGGAATCTGAACCTTGAATGCTATACAAATGCAGACTATGCTGGTGTATTAATAGATAGAAGATCAACATCAGGATATAGTACTCTGCTGGGAGAAAATCTTATGACATGAAGAAGCAAAAAACAGAGTGTTGTGTCAAGATCAAGTGCAGAAGCAGAATTCATATCAATGGCCCTTGGAATTTGTGAGTTACTATGGATGAAGATTATCCTACAAGATTTAAAAATCAAGTAGGATGAACCAATGGAGTTGTACTATGACAATAAGTCTGCTATTGCAATAGCACACAATCCAGTGCAATATGATAGAACTAAACATGTGGAGGTAGACAAACATTTCATTAAAGAAAAGTTAGAGAGTGGATTGATATGCACTCCTTATGTGCCTACCGGGGAACAACTTGCTGAAATACTTACTAAAGGTGTTCAGAATCCTGTGTTCAAAAACACCTTGGACAAGCTGGGAATGAAAGATTTCTTCCATCCAGCTTGAGGGGGAGTGTTGAAGATTCTAAAGTAATTAAGGCAGATTTGAAGCTGATTTGTAGGGAGTAATAATAGAAAGTCAGATATCCTTTTTTATAAATCAGAACCTAGCAATAATACCTATTTATGTGTAGTTAATAGCTGTCCTAATATAGATATGTAGAGGTTGTATATATTTAAGAATTCATTTTGAAATAAAGTGAGAAGTCAGAATTTAACAACTCTTCATAGTCTTCTCTACTATGCTCCTTATACTATGGGCACCTTGAAAGGAATGTGATATTTCCTTTTCTTAAAGATTTATCCAGAAGACATTCCTATCAGGATACTTCTGCTATAGGAAGTTGCAGTAGGGATAGATTCATCTCACCCCCTCATTACATGCTTTTTAGGTTCATTGATGACCTTTTTTTTATATCAACTTCTGAAAAGCAGGCTACTAGCCTTTTCTCTCAATCACGGAGTGGATTTTGGGATTATAACTGCTTCGTGAATGAGGAAAAGTTGTCTTAGTATAGATATTGAAAACGTATCAGGGCTTCAGTCAAACAAGCTCTATATTAGTGAGGACAATATCACCTTTCTTCAATGGAGTGGCATACTTTTAAACTTGTGCACTTTAGAAGTCCAGACAGATTATGCGAGGTTATCTCTTAGTGTTTTTGCTGGATAGGTCTTATCCATATGCTTACTTTGGCTTTCCTGCGGTGTTTTTTGGTTGTTAATTTTAATGGATGCCATGAAACTCATAGCTGTAAGCTATTGCCCCAAAGACTTTTAGTCTTTAGGATTTTTTTCTAGAATTGTAAATTGATCCAAATAATCTGAATGGGATGGAGAATCTGTTGAAGATGTATACATTATTTGACTATCAAAGGATGTTCTTATTCTAGGAAGTAGATTTTATTATAACATTACTCAAAAGAGATCCTTTTCTTTTCCAGCTAAAAAATCTTGTGTGAACTGAATTATTTAGGAGAACTTGATGTTAATTAATTTAATAGATGCCGATTAGACTTATTTTTTTATTCAAGACCGTATGGTTTGGCACCCATAGCGAACCCAAGACTTTATTATGTGTTAAAACTATTAATTTGATGAAATTTTACACTAAGGTTACAAACAAGAGATGATACCCTTTAGTGTTTTGAGGTGGATTCCTCATGTTCTTGTATAAGGTGTTGGTTCCTCTTGCTCATGGAACTTTCCCCTTTTGGTTCACATCAACATGTTTTGTATAACAATCATCTCTTAAACTTGTTACCATACGCTCCATAACACTCGATATTTTTATTTAATGTGTTTAAGCGATAACTTGTTTAATCTATTAATAGGTATCTGAATAACCATTTAAACTATATTCTTACTGTTTGCTGCCTTATAAACATGTGAATAGGAAGCTGTGCAATGCTACTTCATGAGACCCAAGTGCCATCCTATATTCTTGGATTCTAATATTAACTCAACACCTGTTGCCAGATTAAACATCTACCAAGCATTTTTGTTATGTGCAATTAAGTTCCATTGTTATGTTTCTGACATGTCTTTCCATTGCCGACTGAGTGTAAATTCTATGTAAACATGATTGAATGGTCCTTGATGTATGAATCTATTCTCAGATGTTCTTTTTTGTAGTTGAAATTGATATTATGAAGCTTACTTTATTCAGATTCACTCACTTCTATGGTAAACTGGGATTGAATTGTTGGTTATATGCACAAAGTTTGCTAATTATTAAGATGCTAACAAACAACTCTTTTGTTATATGCTCTCTTTCAGTTTCTAAACTAGGATCCAGACTAGTTTAGGGGATCTTTTTATTTTTTCTCCCTTTTCACCTCTATTACCTTCTATTCTCTTTCTTTGTTCATTGACTACTAGGCATATGTGTGTTCTCATAAAAAGAAGGATGCGTTCTATGCACCTGAGATCTTGTCTCTGCAAAGTCTTGTATTGGAGGATGGAGAAGTTGAATGGCTTGGGTTGAATGCCTTTATCCAAGTATTGAAGAGAAAACAATCACTATATACAGAGTTGCTGTCTCGATTGAGTTTGGATGTTATCAGAAAATAGTACAAATGGGAGTCCATCATCTCATCTAAAATATGGGTTAGTTATGTTGGGTTTTATGAATATCATATACGCAATGAAAATTATGAAATAAGATTATTCAGGATTTCTTATAATCTTATTAAATAAATTTAGAGTTCTTTAGGAATTTAATACATGAAGATTTGTTCTTCTTTGGCTTTTAATAATTCTTTAAAGGTTGGGTTGTCACAAATCACAAGCTATCTAATTATCTGGTCTTCAATGGTAATCCACACGAACCACCAATGAAAAATCTTCTAAATCTCTATTTAAGAGAAATATTGCTATGCCTAAGGTGCTAGCTCTAATTTTGTGTTTACATAGTTTTTTTTATCTAACAAACAATCACTAAAAAATAAAGAGACAAAACTTGTTATTTATAAAGAAATCTGAAAAAACTCTATAAATTGACAAAAATATTAATTTTCCCTTGAAATAATATTCATATATTAATTCAGAAAAATTTTAGAAATTAACTCAATCAAATCATTACTTGATTTTTCTAAGTCTAGAAATATATTCTCTGTATTAATTATATTATAGTCTTTAATTTTTAAAATATATTTTAATCAAGTCATACTTAATTAAATCATTCAAGTTTAATTTATGACTAATGGTTCTTAATATGTGCAACCCATCAGGTTCCTAATATGTTGGTCCAAATATAAATTCTAATTTTAATTAAATAGAATTAAACAATTTAATTTATTATCAAATAAACAATTCATTAATTTATATTTGAAGATCAGATGCATCGTCTAACGTGTCATGATTCCTCAAATATTAGAAAAGTTATTAGTGGTTTGACTTAATCTTTTAATGACCAGTTTATCAATGTAATTAATATCCCTTCATCAATAATGTTTTGATTTAATATTAAAGCATGAAGTATGTATGTCATGTTAAATCATGTTTGTTCTCTACATAATAGTCATTGATCGTTTGAATAAGATTTGAAACTCTTTTCAAATTTCATTCCACCTTAGCTAAGAATTTTTTAGTCAATACTATTTCAGAACAGACATAACATTTTTTATAATTCATCTAAGGTGATGAATCATTTCTTGATCACTCAAGTACCTTCATATAGTTAATGTTATACTTAATGTCTGCTATTTTGTCATCTCGATTAAGATAACATGTAACTGGATCGAAGCATAACATTATCTATATAAGATAACTTAGTGATATTAAATCTAAAGATCACTTTCATAAACGTCACGTGAGCCTTTCCATAGATATATGTGATTTCTCCATATTGAATTCTCATGCGGGTCAGTTCAGTGTACATGTCTTATGACAAACACCTACATATTAGTTATAGATATCATTTACACCTTAGTTTATGAGAACAACTATTTAATTTTATAAAAGAAATAACATTATATATATATCAGTCTTTACGGCTCTAATAAATGTCCAATATTTAAAAGAGTATCGACCAGAAACATTTTAGGAACAATGTTTTGATGCAATATGAATCCTGTAATTATAACAACTTTATAATTTTCCTTACAAAGTATTTTTTTGTCATGGACTTTATATTTACTTTAAAATTAATAAATCTAATATTATATGAATATTAAAAAAAATTAAGTTTTTATTAATAATAAATATGTATTTATATAAATATAATAATATTATATATAACTAATTAATTGAGTACATAACATATTAAACTAACAAGCTGTATCAAGGATCATATTCTAACAAAAACAATATTTCAGAAAGTAACCTAGTGTATCCTTGTATTTTAAGGGTTGCTCTTTTATTTAATTAAATTTTTTATCATGCGCTACCCTTCTTTTTACTTGCAATCAAAGAGAAATTGGATAGTTTGCCTCACTACATTGCAATGCAGAGCGTGAATCATCCAGGTGCATTTGACAAACTTGCGACTATCACATCTATTGATTTGGTGACTATTGGCATCGAGGTAGAAAAGGTTTCACCTTCTTCTTTTTTCTCCCCCTTTTAGGACGCCATAAATGTTTGAGTTTGACAAATTCATCATTTTGATTTTGTTTTGTACGATTAGTAATAGATATTGTTAGTATTATTTGTTTTATTTCTTTATTGAATAATGATTTAATAAATTAATATATCCAAAAATAGCAACACAGAAATATAAATAAGAACAAAAATGAATGCGTGCAGACGATCAAATGGAGAAAATCAACAGGTTAATGATATGAACTTATAACTCGGGTTATGGATTAAATTTTAATTTTGAATTAAAAAAACTTGAAAAGATAATCTTCTTAATTTCTTTTTTAAAACACAATGTCATGTAACCTAACCTTTGGAGTTCAAGGATATAACTAAATCAGGTTTGAGTTAATAATTATATTCAACTTAATTTCTGATATTTTATAAATTGTCAAAAAAATTTTGAATTGAACAGGTGATTTATCAGGTTGAACTAATTTTTTTATAGATATTACAGATATTCCTGAGTTGAGTTTATATTTCTAATTCTCATGAGTCTGTATCTACAACATAAATTGTTGGTGTTATGACACTTTCAATGTTAGGTTTAATTCAACAACTTGCATCACTATTAAATTCTAATTACTCTTCTCTTCATGAAATAGACAAGCTTTTTTTTGTCATGTTAAAAAAATCTAGTAGGAAACTCAATAACAAGAACTTTGAAGCTGAAATATTTTTAAATAAAATAAAAATAAATATTTAATTAATAAACTATCAAATATAAAGACAAAAGAAGTATATAGTATATGGGTTGAGTTGTATTGACCGAGTTTCAAAAATCCTGACTAGTCACTCGATTCATGATATCTATTTTTTAGATTTTTTAATTCAATATCATTAATAATATTTGCATTATCTGACTTTGACGAATTGAGTCAGGTCAAATAATACAAATATTATAGATAAATTAAAATTTTTCAACACTTCTAGCTCATACTAGGCTCCGGATTCTTGGATCAGCAAGTTGCCTTGTCAAGTTAGGTTGAATTTCATAAATATAGCTATAAAACCTAGTCTTCATGTAGGAATAAAAAATTATTTGGTATTGTGTAGTTTTTATTTTTTGTTTAACCATAGAGAAAAAGTTGTTTGGCTAGCCCACTAGATTCTACATTTTGTACTGGTATCATGCACAATTATATTTCAAACTTTGGTTTTGTAAAAGCTAAAATAACATGATTTTCATTGATGAAGATCTTCTTTTTATTTTATTTTTTATGTAAAAATCTATCTTAAAATAGTTTTAATCAAATATATATTTTTTAAACTATTTTTTTAAAGAAAACCATGACTAATAATATTATTCTTAAACTTATTTTTAAAAAAAACTACAATCACAGAAACTGTCTAAATATTAAACATAAACTAAAAACTTACTGACTTTGAAGTTTGAGCAAATGTACAAAAATAGAAAGACAGCAAAAAAAAAAAAAAAAAAAAGAGGGAGAGAGAGAGAGTTGCCAAAAGTCTCAAAACAGGAAAAGAGCAAAGCCGGAAAGGTTGCAAATGTGGTCGTCTATTTTTAAGTATACACAACTGGTAAATGACGCGCAATTAAGAACAGCCACAGCCTGCGATTATTAAAAGCAAACCTGTTTAGTACTAATTCTGAAAATTACACCTAAAATCTTTCCAAGCCACAGAGAGAAACCCGGTGGGTAGCTAGCTTCTACAAGAGAGAAAAAAAAAACATTCCACTCTCTATATATAGTTCTTGAAAACCAGAAAAGCTGTGTATCTCAACCCCATAAAGGCATTATCAATTTGCTTTCTCTCCTCTTTCAACAACCGAGAAAAAAAGGAGGAGAGGGAATTTAGTCTCTGAACATCAAATATGGGAGGCTGCGCTAGTGTACCAAAGGACTTGAAAGATGAGGTTGGCTCCGCCCCAGCACCCGAGCCTCCCATGGAGGAAACCGCGGAGAACAATGAAGCTGTGAAGGTTGAGCTAGAGGCCGTAGAAAAGGTTGAAGAAGAAAATGCTGAGAAGAGTGAAGATGATAAGAAGTCCCTTGGATCATTGCTTAATGAGGTAATTAAATACCTTAAGACAATTTTCTCATTCTATGCTGTTTTCGTAATTATTTTTTTGCCTTCCATTAATTTTCTCAGACATCCATCCATGCATGAGTATTGCCACGCAATTTTACCCATGGATCGATCAAGTTATTCTCAAGCCATTTCAAATGCATTTGCAGAATGAAGTACAGATGGAAACAACAAGCGAAAGCAAGGAAGAGGAAGTTCCATGCAAGCAAAACGAAGAACAAGCAGCAACTGAGGCTCCTGCGGCTGAATCAGAGAAAGAACAAATCAAGAATGCTGAGGAAAAGGCTACAGGAGAAAAGAAAGAAGACAATTAGGAATTATACTTGGAGAGCCATGAATGTCTGGAAATAAATTTAAAGAAACACTTGTTTTCCCAGCTTCTGCCACGCTTGCGGGTGTATATTTTTATAAACAACACCGAGAGTTGTTTATTTCTTCAATTATATTAAATCCCTTTTTTTTTTCCTTCTTTTTTGGGGTGATTCCAACAAATTTGACAGTGAAAAACAAATTAGAATTGATAATATAATTAAATTGTTTATATATAAGTGGTATATATACATGGAGATGGATATTGTTAATGTTAGATATATTTAAAATAATAATAATAATAATAATAATAATAATAATAATAATAATATTGTCTTCCATTATATTCATGTTTTCATAATTCTTTATTACTTTCATTTTCTTTAATTAAACTCTCACAATTAAGGTATAAAAAGAAAAGCAGAATTGATGATCAATTCACATGCTTTGAATATGGCTATCTTTCTTAGCTTGGGAATCAGAACCATCACACACCCTACCGTACCTAGCTCGAGAATCAGCTGGCCATTAATTGAAGAATGGAATCAAACAAATTGCAGGTGGTTAGGGTTTAGGGCAGACAGCGAGAGAGAGAAAGAGACTCAACCTTTCATTTTTCATTCGTATCTATTGCCCTACCCTAATTCCTTTCTATGCGGATATATGCCGTAAATTGATCATTTAACTGACCCCAACAAAACTGGCCTGGCACACCCCCCTCCAATAAGAATCGAATTCAAAAAATTATGTTACATTTTGTAATTTCATTACCCTGGGGATCCTTCCTGCAGAGCCACTTCTGATCCTCCTTGCAGACAAAACTCCAACCATGCGAGAAACCATGTCCTTGATTGGCGTCCTGAAAATGGGCAGTTGACTCCATCATTTCCTGGCGACACAATTATGGTCGCCCAGCTGTAGGTGATTCTCCGACCAGAACACATTTGTCATGAGAGCCAAAGCCGAGAAGATGTTATTTGGTTCTCTAGTTTAATCCTATCCAATGTCAGTGTATTCCGGCAACATAGAATAATCATCAAGACCCAATATCAAATCAGGAACATAGATATGCGGGACAGCTTCGGAGATCCCCGTTTCCACTGAAAGTTCTTTTTCCATGCATGAAATAGAAAACCCATCCTTATCATCCTGAATGACTGCAGGTGGCAGGTCAAACCTTAAATTGGGATCCCTAACTGACAGTGGTTGCATTACTGGCTCGGCGTGTCCTTCATTTTGCTCCAGCAAAGTTTTCCTCGTCTTTGACCTAGGAGGCTTGGTTGACTCAGAGACAGATAGCTTGTGCTTTCCCAAGGACTGAGTCTTTGAAGCCAGCCACAACTTCAAATCATTTGCTGGTAACACAGATGAAGAAGCTCTTGCTGCATCCCTGTGAAGAGGGAGAAAAAAAGACTTTTAGCCAGTTACTAAAGAATCAAATACTTGTACATGTTTCACATACCAATGGCATGGATTCATTTTGTTAGCACCTGAAACTAATGATAAATGGCCTCAGTACCACGTATCAATTCCTCAATATTTACAATCACTCGTGATAAAACAAATATCCTGGAATTTTGGAAAAGATGCATTAAAATTTCAAGAAATTGATGAAATGCATGAAAATCAAGAGACTAGCCAAGCACTATAGCTGCCAGAGGGGAAGAAAACAAAAGCAGCACAAGTCAATCGGTCAACCCAGTTCCAGTACAAGAAAGTAACAAATTGAATGCATTGCAAGAGTGAAACCTTAAACTCTCTGTCCAACAAAACTGTGCTGCTAACGCCAGTGTCTTCAATGTCATCAAACAGGAAATACAAGGAGACTATCCATACCCACACAAGCAGATCCATGTAATCTTCGTGATTGCAAGAAAACATACCTGAATCGATTTTCAGCTATGCTTGTGGATGCCCTGAGATGGTGAGCCGCCGCTCTATCCTTATTTACAGACATCCATGGTGCTGAGCCAGGTATTGACAAACTTATTACAGGTGGGAATGGAATCAAATAATCATTTTCCTCCTTTTGGAATTCCAATGTTATTTCCAGCTTCTCACCTACAGCAGGAGCTTCTTCATTCACATTGGAATTGGAAACTCTATCACCTGGCCTTCTACTGCTGGCATCATGGAGTGCAGCTGCCAGCAACTTGGTACTCTGTCCCGAATTAGTGAATTTCATTCTTTTTGCCGATTCCCTCAAGGAGTTCCCAGGTAACGGATTGACAGAAGAATTGAAAACCCTTCCACTGTTGTAAAGGGCATTTCGAGATGATGGCATGTTTTGTTGATTTTCAACACGAGATTTCACCCTCCACACAGAAGAAAGCAGTGCTGTGAAGTGCTTCTGGAGAAGTAACTCATGGTCTGGCTGCTCAGCTACAACATTTAACAACATCCGTATGTTATCCTGATGCAACAAAAAATCGATCAGAACAAGCTTTACTTTCTAATCTATTTCATCATAGAATTACCAAACTACTGTTTTCTCTAGTTACATTGTGATATTTCCCATCAATCATTAAAATTGATTATTCACTCAAAGTCAAAAAAAATGCAGCAGGCATTGTTTTTTAAGTAGTAGTAGTTTCACTATGATCATATATGCATATAAAATTAACCATTCAGAATTAGATTATTCTGAGAAAAAAAACTTGCATAACTACAGTTTCGGAGATAATGGCTATGCAGGCTGATAAAGTTCATTGTTATTAATCACCAAGAAATTTGCATTAGTTGAATCCTATTCAATGGTACATCAGAAATCCCAAACCCGTGATGAATATTAATGATTAGCAATTAATTAAAGCATTTCTTCTATGGCCAAAGAGCCTGTTTTGTTATCTTTTGAGCACCAAAACAAATAAATATATATATAAAAAAATTGAATAACAAAAACCAAAGGGATAGCTAATCCAAACATCAGTAACTGTTATCAATCAATTGTTGGAATTACTGACCAGTGTGGTTGGTATCTGCAGGACAATAACTGAATAGGGTTCCCGAGTGCAAATAAGCATCCAGTTTTCAATTAGCGAGTCTGATTAAATAAATGAATGTCTTCAGGAGCCTTTTCCTATTCTCAGCATTTTCTTTCCCTAATTTCTCTATATGGAACACATTTGAGTGCAAAGGAAATCAGACTTACCTCGGTTACTTTCAGAAGGGCCTTCCCAGGGACCATGTTGCTCATCTTTTCATTATTAATAGGATTTTCCGGAGAAAATAAAACATATCTGTGGATTAGCTCCCTAAATCTCTCACAACAATGAACTGGATGGCGGTATCTTCCCCGATAAAACCCACCAGCAGTCATCCCATACAGAGTTTCACTGACCAAGCTCCAATGTGGACCATATTCATGTACAACAGCACATAATACTGCATCCTCCTGTGGCATCCATAAAGCAGGTGGTGGAACACAATCTTTCAACCAAACATTCCCCTTCTTCAACTTCTCTGGCTTTATCATCAAAACCCGTTTCACTGGCATGGTACTGATGGATATTTTCCCTCCCATTTTGCTCCTGCTAGCTGGCTTCTGCTCAATATCGGAAACCACAACCTCATATGGTTTTAGTTCCATAAATCTGTCATGCTGCTTTCCAGACAGGTCTGAATCTACACTAAAAGTGCACGTTTCTGGACCCTTTTTCAATTTCTTAGTCTTCTTTGACCTCGTTTTGTCAATACCAATTGCTGATTCTGCTTTCTTACGCTTTCTCCACATACTGGAACAAGGAGACATCGTATCCGAATATGTACCATCGTCATCGTCATCATCTACAGACAAAGTTTCCATTGATGCCTCCTCTTTCATGTGTTTCAATTCAGAAGTCAAAGATTCTTTCTTCAGAGATTTGAACTTGGCTTTCTTTGGTTTCTTCTTAGACTTCAATTTAGGATTACGTGGCATTTTATACCTGCTAAAATGAAACAGGTTAGTAACTGAGCATTTCATCTGACAATAAAAAGAACAAGTGCCAGTCAGGTGTGCCCAAGAAATAGCCACCTTTAGAGACAATAAAGCGGAATGATTTTTCCAAGCTTACCACCAGAATACATAGCAGCAAGCTTGTCGGACAGATTCATGAAAAGTAAGGAGAACAGTGCCTGCTTCATTCTTAATGACCAAAAAACTACCCATGCAACAAGGATTTGGCACAAGGCTCTGTTTTCCCTTTGTCTCAAGCATTGTTCTAAACCCAACCCTCATGCACTATTTAGTTTCATCTCAAGATGGGGAGTTGAATAGCTTGGTTAGAATGCAAGTTTCAATTTTATTCATATTTATTAATGACATTAATATCTGAACCATTTAAGTGATGTCTCAGTGGAACCATAAATGGTCAAAAAACTCAATCTATACTGAAGCATCCATTCTATTCAGCATTAATAACTTGTCATTGCAGTAGTTTGAGACCAGGAGACCTCCAGCATGTGTCTCCCACACTACAAATGCACTGCCTGGTAAATATCAACTGCTTGTGTGAAATTTTAATGATACTAGGGCATTCGCTTCCAAAAGCCACATGCTGCCACTAGAGATAGCAAGTATAAAATAACAGAACACCCCTCAGCCCTCGGCCATAAAAAATTAAAAAGACGAAAACAGTTACCTAATTGCTGACCTACATCCCAAAACACCTTAATTTCATCTTTTTTAATAAACAAAGTTAGATAGCCAGCACAATAAATTCATGATAAGTTCAGAATTGTCTTACACCATAGCATCTAAATGTCCATCATCTGCACCTTCCTTCTCATTAGCTTCAGCTTCCTGTTCTTCCAACAGCTAAAAAAACACAATAATAATAAGCTTTCAGACACATTTAAAGAAAACAAAATTTACAGCAGGTGACAAAATTCACTAACCTGATGTTGAGTTAATGCCTCAACTTCTTGTCGGTATGCCTCAGTCGCAAAATCAGCATCCCATCCTGATATAAGGAGAAAAATCATCACTTCAGCTTATGATTGGCACTGTACATAATATAAAAATTGCTTATCCTAAAAAAATCAAATGAAAATAGAAACTAGATATCACATGCCATGTAGTTATTCATTATAAACTTAAGTTGAAGAAAGGTCTTGAAACCCAAATTACAAGTTTTATAAATGGT
>Ga0325411_1000848_pt1 | contig 32958 bp, 18 predicted proteins | sample PopdelMetagenome_13_FD_206181 | JGI IMG/M metagenome (GOLD analysis project Ga0325411, IMG submission 206181) | Populus deltoides microbial communities from Bellville, Georgia, United States - Xylem-PdIQD-R4 | ecosystem: Host-associated > Plants > Phyllosphere > Stem > Wood/Secondary xylem...
GTTACATCCAAGGCTCAACTAAATGATATAACCAGTTGTCCAGAATGTTAATTTAATTTTTTAAGTTTCAGTTTTGTAGGGTGGTACAAGTTTTCCTTTTGTTTTGGTTTTTTATTAATTTTTTTTTAAATAAATTAAATATTTTTAATATTTTTAAATGATTTGATGTACTAATATATTGATATTAAAAGTAAATTTTAAAAAATAAAAAAATATTATTTTGATATATTTTTCTACAATCTCAAATAAATAGGGTATTAACCAAACATACCTAAGTTTGATAGAATGTCAAACCCAAATGACATGAATCTACTTTGCTTCCATATCCAACATCTTTAATTTCAGTTACGTGTTGAACCTAATTGCAAGCGGGTCTGATATTTTGGGTTCACCCAGCCGCCAAGCCCTGATATTTGTGTGTATGAAAAGATGTTAGACTTAATATCATTGAATTCAGTTACGTGTTAAACTCAAGTGTCTTCTCTCCCTCGAGGCTCTCTCAAGGCATTAGGGGACAGGCTTCTTTAATTATGAGAACTATCTTTCCCCTACTAGGGGTGGACGCTAGAGTTCTATCTCATCTAGTTTTGAGACCTGATTTGATAGACCTGTGTTACTCGCTGCTTCCTTCAGTTTCTGGCCGGAACATGAACTCATTGTTGGAGGAAGCAATGTCTTTACTCCTGAGGTCAAATCTGACTTTTCAAGGGTCCATTTGGTTTTGTTAAAAAAAGAAAGAAAGAAATTGTTAGGTGGAGGTATCGAGAATGACAATTCTTCTTAAAAGAGAGCGAAAATTGCTCAAGAAATCTTCTAAACTGTTTTTGCAGAGACTGCAAATAGTGAAAGTAAAAGAAAACGGTAAAAGCAAGAACAACTAGGGTTATAAAAGAGAAAAACTTTCACTCTTATCGCTAAATGAATGACTTTTCATGTCATATCAGATATCTATAAATTAATTAATTATTGAATTAAACGTACGATGCTTTTTTGTTTACCAATAGACACTTCTTTTAATAAAGGCAAACCACCTAAGTGGAATTTCTTTTATTAAATTAAACTCGTTGACACCGAGATTTGCCTTTTTAGTTGACGAAATTAGTGCCATCCAATGTTTTTTTCTTTCATCATCCGAAATTTGACCACTTTCTTCTCTTCTCTCGAACCCAAAAACTAAAATGTAAAGAATATTAATTTTTGAACTAAAATTGAAATTACACAACTTTTAGGAATTGTAAAGGAAAAAAAAAGGAAATTATGATGATGAAAAATAACTTTTTTGTATAACTCTAGATTGACTATGAGTTTTTTCTTATTTTACACTTTAATTCCTGTTTTTTAAATTGTATTTTAGATTAATTATGAATTTTCCTGTTGTTTTATATTTTGATCCTTGTTTTTAAAATTTGATCTCTATTGAATAAATTTTGATAAATCTATTATTAAATCGCAATTAAAAAAAAAAACAGTTTTAAGCACTAAAGAAAAACACTCTGGCAGTGTTTTACCTAGGTATTATAACTTTAACGAAAGCATAAACATTGTTTAAAATATGTTTAAATTAAAATAAATAAAAAAAACTATTAAAAACATGAACAACGTCAAATGCTAAATTACTTGCAATAAAAAATGCAAAAACATTATTTAAAAACACACACATTTTAAAGAACTACCCTTGTAAATGCCATTGCATGTGAAATATTTGGACCGAAATACTTGAGAAAGGTAAACATCTCCCTTTGCGAATGTTTAAAGAAATCAGCATTGGCTTTAACAATACCTCCTGATTTTAATTAAATTAGCAATTTAAGCCATGACTAGATTATATTAAATTCCAGGATTCCCTTTTTTCTTTTGATCATTTTCAATACCTTGATTGCAGGGACCAAAAACTGCTGTGTATGGCCACTGCAGCTCACCGCAAACCTCCTACAAGCAGCTAGGCTATACCTGCAGCACTAATTTGAAGCCTTTTTTGAAGCTGTTAATTGGGTTCAGACGAGGTATAAAGGCTTATGCAAGCTCGTGAGTGAGAGAGAAGAAAACGATGAGAGAAAGGAGGGCCAAGATGGATTTAAAGTTGATGATCAGATGCAATATAATGGTTGTTTATCCATTTTGGACGCATGCCAGTAGCTATTAGTTACAGAGTCTGCAATTTTCAGATATATATAGTCGACTGCTAGGCCTGTGAGGTGGGTGCCATCCAAGTTTTCGGAGGTTCTGTAATATTTTTTGTCAACGGGGTGTTTGCGAGTTGTGTAAGAATTATTTTTTAATATAAGATTAGAATAACATGTGAAATAATAATAATAATAATAATAATTTAAATTATAAAATTAAAATTAAAAACATTAAATTAAAAGAAATTAGAAAAAAAACCATAGTTAAATCAATAAAAAAACATGAAAAAAACTAAATAAACTCGGATTAACTTAACTAACTCACGCCTGAATAATTTCACAAAACAAAAGTAGAAAAAACACAAAGTTCAAAGGTTAATAATTTAATGCTAAATGATTAAAGTGAGAAAAAAAATTAATTTCATAAAAAAACATTGATAAAAAAAATTTCTCGAGTTACTCCTGGCTAACTCGATTATCCCGCTATCTGAAATAAGTTAGGATAACGCCACAAAAAAAATCAAAACAAATTATAAAGCTCAGAATTCAAAATTTAATATTGAATGATGGAAATAAAAAAACAATTAAAAAAAACCTTAAAAAAATTGAACTTAAATTAAGTAAATATTCGAAACCAATAACTTGGGTTTTAAGACCAGGATTACCTCGTAGAAGATAGACACGAAAAAATAAAAAAGCAAAATCCTCAATCATTAAAAAATTAAAAACAAAATAAATAACAATCAAAGCAACTATAACCAAATCTGATATAAAAACTAAATGAAAAAAAATAGGAACTAAATTGAAAAAAAATAATAAAAAATAAGGATTAAAGTTGAATAAAAAAATTAAATAAAATAAAATATTGAGGAATAAAATTAAAGAAAATAATAAAAATATTATTCAAAAGAATAATTACCAAATTAAATATAAAATAAAATACTCTAAAATGAAATTAAAAAATAAATAAATATTAAAAAAATATTAAAATCAATACAAATAATAATAAAAAAAACCACATTTAAAATAAATACAAATTGAAGGCAGAATTGAATTTTGATTGGACCATCATGAATCCCGGGACTCACATATTTGGCTGTTATAATGGAGAACAAAAATGTCATTTTACTGTGCAACATGCATGGCGAAGCACCTATCCCTTTTAGTTTTTTCTTTAACAGTAAGCATAAATAAATACAAATGAGCACCGTGGACGGGGATTTCAATTCTTAAGATTCATGACCGAGCAGAAATCAGAGACGACACTGGTCATATCCAAGAGAGAGACCATCCAACCAGGTAGAAAACAAGAGGCCTGCTCTCTCTGTGCAAGCTAAGCTCACGTACAAACACACGAGAATCGTTTTATAACTTATATCCCTTTCAAGAACAACAACCATTTGTAGTTGATGACCGAGCAGAAATCAAAGAGGCCACTGGTCATATCCAAAGGAGAGACCATCCAACCAAGCACAAAACAAGAGGCCGGCTCTCTCTCTGCAAGCTAAGCACACGAGAATCGTTTTATAATTTATATCCCTTTCAAGAACAATAACCATTTGTAGTTGATGACGGACAAGCAATACTTCATCATGTGGTACCCATCTTGAAATGCAAGTACGTGTATAGACCATACATAGAGTGAGTATAAATTGCAGGCTCTGGAATGGTCCTCCTCCTAATAGCGTGATGTGCCTGGCATCTAAGATGTTAGAGGAACCTCATTCTTACTCCTGGCATGCTAGCATAGAGCCCGCAGCACAAAACAAAGTTACTACTGTTTAGTGACTGCTTGCGGCCATGGAAGGACTAGAGATTTCATAGGTCAGCATAATTTCTAGCAGCGTTATAAACGAGTTCTAACTAATGGTGTTCTTCTCCTGGCATATTACATTAGCTCTAGCTGTTTCTTCCTCATTTCCACTAAATTACCAGAACTACTTCTCTCCTTCAACTCACTGGTAATTAAAATAAGTGAAAACGTTGTGTTATCATCATTTACAATTCTTTGTAGTTCTACTATGTTTTAGGAAAAAGCTGAGGATTCTTCGGTCGGTAAGAGGTATGTTCGTGGAATCCCACACTAGGGGCATCTTTAATTTCCTTCTTTTTTTAAGTTCCTATAAGCTTTTCTTGACCTTCTCTTTTTGTCCACTTCGAAATATAGAGCCTGTTTGATTTTTATATTTTTTAAAAAATAATTTTTTAAATTTATTTTCTTTTCTTTAAAATAATTTATTTTTTATTTTTTAAATTGTTTTAATATATTAGTATTAAAAATAATTTTTTTTAAAAAAATACTATTTTAATATATTTTAAATAAATTTTTTTAAAAAAACCCTATAACAATATCAAATAGCTCATGATCACTGCCTCTTGTGATCATTACTTTTAGCCAATGTTCCTGGGCGTAAAATCACAGAAATGTTCACAATGAACCTTTTATTTTCGACTCAGCATGGGAGTGTGAGTTTTAAAGCTTGAAGTGGTGGATTTCAAGGTAATCTGGCTTATGGCATAAGCTCGTAGAAAGGAAAGTTCTCATAAAAATAATTTAATACTCGCCAGAAAGAAACAAAATTATAGAAATATTCAACATAGTTATTTATGAAGATTACAAATCAATCAGAAAATCTTCCACAAAAGTAATAATATTATATATTTTTGTAACCACAGTCAGAAATATAATATGAGCCGGCCGAAGTTACATACCTGTTCACATCTTTTACTCTTCCCTTTTCTTTTTCCGAGCTTCCATATTTTGGTATATACATTTTAATCCCTTCTCATGATTGACAATGTGTTTCCAGCAGCAATTCACCATTAGGCTTGTTAATAGCCAGATGCAGGAAGGCCAAAAATCCATCTTCAGCAGCAACCATTCTGTATTTGTGGTTCAGGATAGAGGTTACTTCAAGGGACTAAATCCAGATGAGCTCCAGCAGAGACTCAGCAGCTGAGTGATCCTCTACCGCAAATTCAGCCTTTGGGAGTAAAATGAGAACTCTGATTGTGCTTTTTAGAACGTTGTAAAGTTGCGGGCTTGAACAGAAGCTCTGATTTTTGGTCTGTGATTGGAACCAAAGCTCATCGCCTTTGAGAGTAACAATAGGCAGCCTGATCAACGGCCTTTTTTAATTGAAGTTTCAGATATGTATTTCGACTGTCACAGAAACATCCAGAAAAAGAAATCTCCCCAAAAGGAAACTTGTTGGCAACTCCCTACACTTTTTGTTATTGAATTTGAAGACTAGCTTAATCACCATAAAGTCACAAACATCCTGGATTTTAGTCTAACTGATTCATCATGGTAACATCTGAATTCAGTAAGAAATTATTTATTGATGATTAACAAAGTCGGTAGAAAGATATGGACATGTACTTACAGGTTAACAATTTCCCTCCCTGGGTTCATTCTATTTGAATGTACACGCAATCACTCCGGAAGCACATGATTTGATAACTTGAACCTGGAATATCTAAGGGCATTGTCACAATTTTTATATTTCACTAGAATTCAATTAATAAAATAATGAGACTTACATGAGACTGGAGAATTTTACGTGTCTAAATCTGCCCCCATACCACCTCTATCTCGGCATAATAATATGGGAAGGGTACCTCATTGTTGCCCCATACAAGTCTTGCATAAGAAGTGCATCGCAGAGGCAACTTCAGGGATAGAACAAAGAAATCTTTCTGAATAATGCTCACTCAATAGTCCTGCCTATCAGGACCTAAAACCCATCTTAACTCCGTGTTGGAATATGGCAAGGTAACAGCAGCGTAAAGGGTATTGTAGGAAACAATAGAATCCATAAGAATCCTATGCGAGCCAAATTTTCAGGAACAAATTTGTATAGTCACCAGAAATCACCGCAAGAGCAGACTCCGTCTTCAAAATGATGAAATCGGCTGGCATCCCTCACAATCAGTTCTCTTTCAAAGAATTTTGAAACCAGCTTACAAAAAGTATGGCAATCAACACAAACTCGAAGGTTCTTTGTAATTCTAATAGGGGTTCCCTCAGAAGTGCTCATCAGACCACATGCAATTGCCAGCCTTTCACTATGTCCATAAAGCATCTGAACTTTCTCTTCTTTCCCTACATTGTGCAAAACAAGATTGGTTTGAGGCACATAGCCTCCTTCCTTCTCCAACTTCTCAGTAATTCGAGCCAACTTTTGATAAATCTTGTAAGATTCTGGGTGAGACTTGTCTCTTGCATGGAATGTATGAACCTTGTTCCCAACCTCAATCCAACTGCACCCAGGATTTTTCTTCAACCTACCCCCCTTCATTCTCATTCTTACTTCTTCCACGTCTTTCCATCTACCACTGGCAGCAAAGACATTGGATATCAGCACGTAACTTCCTGGACTATCTGGATCCAACTCTAAAAGCTTCTGTGCTGCAATTTCTCCAAGTTTTTTATTTGAGTGAATCCGACAAGCCCCGAGGAATGCACACCAAACTTCAGCAGTAGGCTCAATCTGCATGCTTTTCACAAAATGGTATGCCTCTTCTAAGTGATTTGCACGGCCAAGAAGATCAACCAAGCATGCATAATGTTCTGGCCATGGCTCCAGCTGATACTTACATTTCATAGTTTCAAGCAATCTTTTCCCTTCATTGATTAGTCCTGAATGACTGCATGCATAAAGAAGTGCCAAAAAGGTAATATGATCGGGAATTAGTTTCTGGTCCTCCATTATACTAAATAATTCAACAGCTGCTTTGCCACGTCCATGCATTCCATATGCGTTGATCATAGTTGTCCATAGAACTAGACTTCGACTTCTGGTGCAAATAAATACCTTGTATGCATTCTCCAGACTTCCACAACAAGCATACATATCGACCAGAGAGTTCACTGTAGATCCTTCTAACATGAAACCCTTCCGGAATATGAAACCATGAATTTCTTTTCCTTTATTCAAGGCAGATAAACTAGCAGCAGCAGAGAGGATGCTTACTAGAGTTATAGAATCAGGTTCAACACTGGTTTCTTTCATCAGGTAAAAAACACCGAGTGCTTCATTTGCAAGTCCATTATGTACATAGCACGATATCATGCTCGTCCAAGACACCACATCTTTACATTTTATCGACTCGAACATTCGAGTTGCATAATTAATATTCCCACAATCTGCATACACATCAACGATCATATTCCGCATCATAAGATCAGATAAACCTCGCTTCAAAGTGTAACCATGAACTTCTTTTGCATGGGACAAGCATCTCAATCCACTGCAAGCCAGTAAGGTGCTTCCTATCATCATTGTATCTACGTCCATCCCTTTCGTCTGCACTTTCCTCAGCAATTTTAAAGCCTCAGTATGACAATTATTTTGAGCATAGGCAGCTATAACTGTTGTCCAGGAAATGAGATCTTTATTGAGCATCTTATCAAAAACTAGGCCAGCGTAAGCCACACAACAGCACTTGGAATACATATCTATAAGTGTATTTCCAATCCGTAGATTAGAATCGAGCCAATTCTTCATTGCGTAAGCATGAATTTCCTTTCCATTCAACAGATAACCCAGTCTCCCAGACGCAGCAAGGATGCTTATTAGAGAAACCACATCTGGTTTTAGATTAGCATCTTGCAAACCACAGAAGAATTGCAAAGCTTCATTATACAAACCATTTTGAGTGAAACCTGCTATCATGGAATTCCAAGTGATGTTATCCTTCTTATCCAACTTATCAAAAATTCTAGCAGCATAACTCATTTTACCAAATCTAACATGCATAGCTACCAAAGCATTGGCCACATAAACATCAAGTACTTGATTTGATTTTAAAATAGCAGCATGAATCTCCATGCCCAGTTTCTTGAAGGAAGAATCCTCACAAGCTTGAAGAGCAGCAACCAAAGTATAAGTATTTGCACCAACACCAGCCTTCTGCATTTCCCTAAACAATCCCAATGCCTCCATACATTGCCCATTCAAAGAGTAGGCTGAAATTATAGAATTCCATGACACGACATCATTTCTTTCATTCATTCTATCAAACAGTTTCCTTGCTCCGAGTATGTCATTGCACTTGGCATACATGGAAACAAGAGAATTAGCAACAAACACAATAGAATCATATCCACATTTAATTATCAGACCATGAATTACAGCCCCGCGGTGTATATCCTCAACCACACCGCACGCTTTAAGTACACACGGAAAAGTAAAAGAATCAAAGGGAACACCCAAAACCCGCATTTCCCTAAACAATTCAAGGGCTCTTAAAGGTTCTCCGTTTGATACATTAGCACCCATCATAGCATTCCATGTAAAAATAGTTCTGTCGTGCATTTTATCAAACACTTTGTCCGCATCCAAAATAGACCCACACTTGCCATACATAGAAACAAGTTTTGCGCTCAAAAACATAAATTCAGATACTAAATTGGATTTTATTAAATGGGCATGAATTTGTTGGCCCTGTAAAAGTGCTCTCTTGGTTGCACAAAGCTCAAGGATTGGTGGATAAACCTCGTCAGGGTTAATCAGAAGTGAGTTGCCATGGTCAGTGAAAAGAGCAGAAAATGAGACAAAAGCTTCTTCGAGGCTTCCTTGGTTGCATGTCTCTTTAAGAGGGGAGTTTTTTATCTTCTGAGAGAATTTAGGGATTTTGAGAGACGGGTTCGCTACATTGGTTTTGTTTAAAGTTTGGAGTTGGGCAAAGGTTTTAGGGATACTGTAATAGCATTGTGAAATTGACGTAGCCATCAAAGAGACTTTGCACAAGAATGGAAGGTGGTAAGGAGGATAAGAATGCAAGGCAGATCACCTTTTCATTTTTAAGGTTTCGTTTTTATTTCATTGCATTTAATTTTCGTTGACGTCTTTTTCAATCTTGTGATATTTCTTGTCATGTTCCCATTTCAGCAAAAGAGCGCCTTCTACTCCTACGTCAACATGGCAGCTGAAAGGAATCTATCCACAATCAGTCAACTCGGCAAACCACAAGAACAACCCGTTACATTCTAGATTAGGATGCTCCATTAGAGCATGTGCAAGGACCTTCAGTTTCCGAGAAATGCATTTTGTTTAAGATCAACAATCTTTCCCCATTAAATTCCATGAGCAAAGAAACATCATCATAGTGAGCGTACTACACTAGCCTGAAAAGAAAATGCAGAAGGAGATCGAAATAAGCAGGGAGAGGGGGAGAGAGCACGCTTCTCAACAAGAAATGGGCAGTGTGCGCCCCGTTGCACTATGCAAAAAAAATTAAGTCGAAGAATACAATAGCCCAATTAACTTGGCCAGGTGGTTTCACACCTCTCCATTCCTTGCACACCTTTTCTCTATACAACTTCATAACACACTGTTGGTAATTCCAACTATGTACATTGAACAAACAACCTAATGACTCTGTTCACGTGCAAAACCAAAAATGTCCTCGCCAATAACCCCAGAGTACAACAAGAAGCAAGACTCCACTTTCCCTTTTCAATAAGAAGCCTGGCACGACGGTCTTCATGCTTGCCAGGAACTCGACATTTATCAGTCATCTATAAAAGATTTCATCTTCTTTTTGGCCTGTCCTCTTTCAATCCCAGGCCAGCCCTGCTGCCTTGTTCTCCCTTCTCAATGTATTACGAACATAGAATCCTTTACTTCCTTTGCCGTGGTAGCAGACAAAACCCGCATAGGATTTCAATAAATAATAAATAGCTGCCACGAGCTGAAACAATCACGCTTAAATCAGTTTTTCCCCTTCTCACCCCCGATTAGATGAAGTCAGCAAGCTCTCATCTGGTAGTGTCCATGAGAGCAAATGCCCACCAGAATCCCCACTGAGTAACTGCTTCAGGTCGCTTGTGAGATGAAGGGAAGTAACTGGATGTTTGTGAAACTTGAGTACCTTGTGGAGAAGTAACCTGTACTCCGGTACCTTATCACCTAAATTTAGCCCACCCGTCAAATTGCTGGTAGATTTGCTTAAGGCACTCTCTTGGTTGGAGCAGTGAACCATGTGCCACACCTTAACTGCCCCACTCTGGTGGCCAGTCACATACCAGTTTGTGTCCAGCCAATCGGAAAACGTGCAGCTCGTCACTGAGAGAATAGAATCAGATGGCAGTTGGGATGTGTTAATCACTGCAAGGCAGTCCCCATTGATGCTCCAGACAGCAAGCAGAATTCCAGCTGCTGTCACAATCTCTCCAGTCAAGTCATTCACATAAATTGCTGAAATTGGCACAGGAAACTCTGGCAGTTGCCTAACAAAAACCAAGGAGCTGAGGTCCCATAAAATAACTGTGCAGTCATCAGAGCCACTCACAATCAGCATGTAAGGCTGGCTAACATGAAGGCATGTGATTTTGGCCGTGTGACCACAAAGTGCATTCTCCAACTGCAGGTGCCGCAGTGCACGGGGGCCATCCTTGCTGATTCTCCAAACACAGAGTAACCCATCGTCAGCTCCTGTAACCAAAATTTGACCATCATGACTAGCACCAGCACACTGAATCTGGCTGCCCCCGTGAAGATTCTCATGAGTTGAGAGGAGTCTATCTTGATCATAGCTCATAAATCTCAAACTACGATCTGGGAAACCCCAAGCAACATATTTGGTATATGTTGTAGGCTTGAGCAAACTGTTTGTGCCCGCCACAAGAATTTTCTCGTGAACAGTAACAATCTGGGTTATGGCAGATGAGCTCTTGCGTATTTCATGTGGAGCGAGATGGGATGAATACTTGAGTGGGTGATGAATCCTTCTATTGGAACGTCTTTTCACATGGGGTTTGAGGAATAGCTGCTTGGGTGTCTGCCCAAAGTGATTGATTTGTGCTAGAATGGAGGCTTTCATTGCAGGATCTGTTACCGAGTCTATGTCCACACTCCCCTCGTATGTGTAATGATAGAAAACATTAACAGCTTCTTCAGCTGCCTGCCAATTATGCAAGGAAAAAATATCAGATCATGAACAGAACAAGGACAATTAATATAGAGCATACAGCTGCATAGTGATCCAATCACCCACACAAGTAATGGGACAATGATGAGTAATTAAATCATCACAACCAAACGCGTATTCTAGTGTAAGAGTTGCAATTCAAAGTAGTGGACGTGGTGGCAGGTGAGAATTTTTTTGTTTCTTTTTTAGGGGAGGTGGAGGCTAACCAGGCAGACACAGATCTTCGTGGTTTCTCAAACAAAAGGATCAAACAAAAGGATGAAACCCACCAACAGTAAACAGAAAAATATAATGAAAGCAATCAACTTAAATATCATGTAAACATTGGAAGGAGGTTTATTCTGCTGATCTGTCACCACCTCTGTTTTCCTACCGGGCCTTCAGGGGTTACATCTCAGAAGGTAAAATGGAATGAAAAGCCCGGTTGGAAAGGACAATATAATTTTCTGATGCAAAGAAGTTCTGAATGTTGAACGTACCTTCCCTCTCTGTTTATATCCAAAAATGAGATCTATCCAATGATGAAGATTTTCTGAAACAAAATCAGATTCCAGTGCTTCTCTATGCTTCCTAATGAAATCTCTAGCACTGCCTTTCGCCCATGGGGGTAAGAGGACATCACTAACCTGGAAGGAAAAAAAAACAATGCATGCTAGCAATTTTTAATGTACGCAAAAGAAAGTGAATGATTTTTGTAGTCCTTCCCAGCAAATAATCAAACAAAAAAGATTAGTTAACAGTAAATAAATTTGCACTTCCAGAAACAAACCTTCTCTCCTGATTGTTTCTCTCCCAGATCAAGATTGAACATGTTCTCCAGAAATTCTGGCATGTAGAAGAATTCTGGAATCAATTCCTTGACATCAGATGTATTTCCCTTCCCTGCTGCACTTGACCAAGTATCTCGAATACTGTTGAAAAGACGATCAGCATGATCAAATTGGCCACCCTGCAGCTTCTGATTCTCTACACTGAATGGTGGAAGGCGTAAAAGGTAGAAGAGGACAATTCCAGCACTAGAATAGTGAGAGCCATAATGAAATTTTGGAACCTCTGGATCATCCCAGGTCTCATATCTGAATAGAAAACCAAAAATGACAGAATAAATGGAAAGCAGTGGATAATCATGGTGGTATAAACAAAAGGACTAACCGTTTCTTAAATTCATCTTCTCCCTCTTGTGTCTGACAACCCATTGGCTTCTCGAGCTTACGAAAGGATTTAGGATTGGACAAATCCAGATTTTCACTCTCATAATCAGCGAGAACCCATGGAAATACTGGATATTGGGTCAGATCACTGTATCCTCTACCGGCCAAGGTGTTGAGATGCATGAGATATTGGAAATTGCTAATTTCTCCATTTTGCCACCTTTTAGAGAAGGATTTAGCCATTATCTTAAATAGGCGACTGCCCTCGTTACTTTCTTGTTTTACTGATCCAGAAATTGTAGTATCCAACCTGAAATATGAGAGAATTGTGAATTAAGCAATCTTTTGTTCAAATATTCCGAGAAAGAAGCATCTTAAAAAGTCAATTAGCATCAGCATGTGAGCAACATAAATATAATAATGTCATCTTATTATGATTCTAAGGCACTATTAGCATATCCATTTGCCAAGAAATGGAAATTGTGATCGAGAACAAGGAAAAAGAGAATCAGGGAAGAGGGGGTGAGAAATAGAGAAGAGTAGCAATAGAGAGGAAAACAATAACCTTAATTATCAATATCATTCATTAATGATTCACTACCTTCAAACCAGTGCTTTATTCCCTTTCTATAGCATTTAAGCTAAAATGAAACCCTAAAATATAGAAAACATAATAAAGTCCAAACATAACAAAATTTACATTCATAATTAAAGCTAAAAATCACAATAACCAAAAAAACTAGATTTGTAAAACAAGAAGCAATATAAAATAACATTTATACTTTCCTGAAAATGAAAGATTTTTAAAATCTTTAATTCAACCACCACCCAATTGCATGACAAAACTACATCAGCAGTAGATATTAGATAACAACCTATTAACCTATTTAAGAGTTTCTTACATCAACCTCAGAGGATGTCATGGAGGGAGGGGAGTGGTGAACCACAAAATCACACAAAAATCATATCTTGAGAAGGTATTAGTCTAATTAGATGTATTTCACAAGTATAAATGAAATCTCAAGCGACATTTGAAAATGGAATGCACAAACACATGGGGATATTTTCCAATCCCCAAAAGGATCACCAGTGCATTTGATGAAGCAGTTCCTTCACTAAAGTATCTGCATTCATTTAATAAAGACCCTCTTTTTTTCTTTTGTGCAATGCAGTTTACGTTTAACTGCTCAGAGATACAGTTGGAGTTGTTAAGCAATCTCAAAGATAAGATTTTCCCATCTGTCATCATCATTATTCTTTGGTGGGTGGGGAGAGCAACACACAAACATAAAAGTCCTTCATAAAACTGTTCAACCTGCATTCCACTGTTATGACACCTAAGAATATGAAACCTACGGACAAGTGCTAGGACAAACAACCAGGTGACGAAGAAAACTCACACAGAATCAATCACTGAAACTCAATTTGCTAGATCAATAAAAAATAGCTTGACTTGGATGTCTAACTAGGGTGCTACATATAAGCATCAAAGATATTGCAGAGTTAAACCAGAAAAAATAGCAAAACAGAAAAACCACTTAACTAAGAAATAGAACTAAATTCGTACTAAAAGCTTATACAACTACTACATTGAAAATAATGAAATTCCTAAAAACTACGAAAAAAGATCATGAATGGCCAAATAAAATACAGATATCAAACTTAGAAGGTTTTCTTCATCCTCCATCAACAAGCCAATACACAATATCTCCCACGAGATCGGCATTGAGACATCAATTGTTTAAAGGCCTTGGTCTCTTAACGTTTTTCCATTCATGGTAAGATGTAAATGTACCAAGACATGAATTATCCTACTCAACCCTTACCAGATCAAAAAGAATCATGTGCAACTGTTAAAACACTTGAAAAATCTAACAAAAGAGTTGATACATGGCTACAGCATAAATTCACAACATGTGAAGCATAAGAATTTATACAAAGTCAAAAAATAATTAGCAAATGCAATTGCTAGATAATGACAAGTATGCACAAAAATATAACAATCATGGAAAAAAAATCATAACCTATAAAATTCAAAGGCAATGAGTAGCAGAATTCATACATGCTATTTCTTGGAAGATTCATGGCAACCAGATTTTTGAATACTTCTTCTCTCTCCTTTTTGTGGAACACGAGGAGATCATTGCATCCATCCATGCTGAATATCTCAACAGCAACAGGTCGGAGCTGGTAATCACGTTTCAGAATCTCATGAACACTGTTGAGCTTCCACATATGCCAGGGATGGGGTAAATTACCACTAGTACACACTTTCTCCTTGCCCCATGCACCACCATTATAGGCCCATGCCCTTCCACCAACACATGCCTTTACTGTTGTGATCCAGGAAGAAGTTGACTTGGATTGGAAATCAGCACTGCCAGTAACATCCTTCTTCACACCCAAAGCCTGATCAATAACAGAGAGTTCATCCTCGCATTCTTTTTCACAAATACACCCAGAATCATCAACATAAAAATTCTCGATTATGTATAAAGAAAGCTCCCCTATCAAAAATATACCATCATGCTTGTCCAAACCCACAACTCGCTCACAGTTATATTTGAATCGTATCTTTTCTTGAGGTTCCAAATATGGTCGGATCAGATATTCACCATTATCATTCAGTTCTTTATCTGATTTATCTTCTGTGACAATGATTCCATCTGCTTTATTAGACGATGATTGCATTGGGGTTCCAACGTCTGATTTTTCATGCATGCTCTCTGACATTGGGACAGACACGGTACTAGACTTGACACCAAATTCAAGAGCTGAGTGAAGACTTGCTTCATTCATGTCACTAGCTCGTTCATCATTCCATTCACTTCTAACAGAAGCTGTACCTTTCACATCATCTGATTCTTTAAGAAATTCACCATACATATCACCATCCACACCATTTTGTTTGGCGCCATCAGTTAAAAGATGAAAAAACAATTCAGTGTCAGTATCAGAAGCATCTGGGCCATCCTCATATTTTCCCTTCAACAGCTCTGCTTCTCCTAACTCAAACTGTCCATCAAGAACATTTTGAACAGTGTCAATCCTCAATTTGCAGCGCTCAAGCTTTTTGCGCATCCTGTATGGTCCTTCAATGGGACAAAGCTGCCATTCAGGATCTTCAGTTGCCAAGGATTTCCGCAGTGTGAATATTCCACGCTCATGTACAAGTTGTTGAAGAAGGGTTTGCCACTCACTTTCAGCATGGAGAACCCATCCATACTTATCTTGGCGGACAACTCTTAACTCAGTAGACATTGCATCACGAAGCATGTCCAATGCATATCTTCGTTCATTTACCTGTTCCCAATGTTTTTGGTCCAACTTCAAAATATCCCGTGATCTTCTACCCATTTCCCTCCTACGACGAACCTCCAAACCTTTAATTCTCACTCCTGGAAATTTTGCCGATCCAGTAATACACTGAACCCACATAATGGCTGCACACTGCTCCAATACTTTGTTGACCATCAGTTCAGAACTCTGAAACCACTCAAAGAAAGTAGACAAACTTCCAGTCAATAATTTGTCGAAGCCACCATGTAGTAAATCCATGTGCTGCCCTTGATTTGGTTTAGAAACAAGCAAGTCTTCCAGCGCAGCCCTGCGGTGCACCAGCAGATACTTGACAATATCGACTGCCATGTTCTGAACGTTTTGCCTTTGATCGTGGAGAAGAGATATTAGATTTACACAAAGACAGCAATTCAGATCAGTATCAACATTGCTGGGACAGAAAATAATGCGCTTGTGAGCAACTAGCAACTGTAAGACTGTGCAGATATCAATTCCTGAATCATCTTGTGAAGAATTGGATGGTAATCTTTTCTTGGGCTCAATAAGCAAACCTAAGCATGAAAGAAGATCATCCTCTCCTATGGTGACCAAAAACGTTGGCAAAAAACAATACATTATCATACGATTTGTGTTCTTAAGGAGTGAATTTATAAAAGTATCAAGTTGCCTGCTTCCTCTTGTGATAGATAAAAGACTCTTTCCTGCAGGAGCTGCTTCTTCAATGCGACCATCTTTGTTTGCCAGCTGTAACATTGACAACAAGAACTCTAGAGTTTTCAACACACCAGCAGGTTGAGGAAAGGAGCCCATATAGACACGATCTACTATCATCCAACATAATGCATCCAGGTTTGAGGTCCATCGACTTTTGTCTAGCTTTTTCTCATCTTCCTCATCATCACGCAAAAGACGCCTTTCCACAAAGTTCATCAACCTGCTAAGGCACAAACCCTGAAAAACTAATACAGATTCAGCATCAACATATAAAGGTACTGTTTCCAAGATGCCCTCTATAACCTGTGCTGCTTTAATCTGCTCAGTGATAAAATCAGAAAGAACTTCTGCCATGAAATCTAACACAGCATTCGCTCCTGCAGAACATGGTCCTCCCCCATAGCAAGAATCATCCATTTCAAGGAGAAGCTTCGGGCTAACTGCAAAAAATGAGTTTGCAGCAGATGGCCCTGGAGAACTAGACTTCAAGTCCACCGATGGATCAAATTCACTACCAGACACAGAAGACTCCATGGAAGGAGTGGCTTGTAATGAAGCTTTGGATTCTTTGTGGGACGCGCTGCCAAGCCAAGATGACAATGCAAGGACCGGTGATGATGGTGATGTGAGGGGGATTCTTGTGCTCGACTTCTCGGATATAATAGGAGAATCTGGTATGTTGAGAGATGCTGAACTAAGGGAATCTGCCTGTCGAAAGGAATCCATATTGCCATCAACATTACGGATATTGAATTCATTTGAGCTGGAGATGGCAGAATTCTGAACAACATTATCCCCAACAAAGTTCTGAACAGCTGGGACACCTTGGGCTGATTTTTTCAATTCCTCGTGGGAATTAGAGATGGCAATCTCTGCTTTAACATCAGCCACATCATTTAGGGACACAAGCATATCTTCAGAACTTGTACTTGCATGCCCTTGAGGAAAGCTTCCAGCACTAATGGAGGTCTTTGCAGATTGTTCTTGTTCAAGCGGTAAGCTAGAGAAAGTATTCTGAGAACTGCTGGTATCATCACAATCATTCAACTCCTTTTCTTCTGTCTTCTCAGAAAGTGCTTTCACCATCTTCACTGCATAAGCTGCTCTGCAAGGGGAAAAAAGGGCTCATTCAATCACAATATTGCTCGAGTAATTAAAATTGGGAACAAGCAGTTCCAAAATTCTCAATGTAGCATCCAGAAAAGAGAATACAAATTGCAGCATGTCTGAAAACAAACCTGGTGCAAGAAAAATAAAGGTCGATGCAGCTTTCAAGAAACTCAGGCCTTCTGCAAGCAGCTGAAAAGGGAGGAGACATCTTTGCGAGATCAACCATAAATCTCAGAACTGCGGTTGCAGCAGCAGGAGCTGATGCCTCACCACCCATTAAGCGCGCTGCATATGTCTTATGCATCAAAGCTTCACCTTGAAGCTCTCCTGTCATGTCTGCATTTCCTTCCACAAGCTCTGCGACAAGGCTAGCACCAATCTGGGAAAGATTACCAGTTTGATGAGCAAGCACAGACTGCATGCTTAACCTATCAAAAGTAGATTTTGCCATCACAATCACTGATTCCAATAGCTCCACATATTTCAACTCCACATAGCTTCCATCACTTGGCATAAGGGCATGAAAATCTAGCATGCGCACTTCTGGTAGTCTTGGGTACACGGGCTTTCCAAATATCAGACAGAACAAAATATAATATATATCAGGAGAATCATAAAAACTAGGAAGCACCCGCATAAGACCCTGATAACCACCACTGGTGCGAAATTTAAGAGCAAATGTGGGAGAAGAAGCGAGAGACACACCAAGAAGAGTCATGATCCATCTCATGCTTGTGGGATGGGCAGCTTCATCAAGAAAATATGTTACCAGTTTTGATGACACAATCTTATGCCACTGCTCAAGTAACTCGTCTGATTTGATGGTTACTTGTAGATCAATAAGCATCTCTAGGAGCATATTCCTTACAATCACATGCTTACCCATTGATTCTCGAGCTATTTGATGCCTTGGTTTCAGTTCAGGTGGATCAAATGTCATAATCACAAACCTCACCACATTCTCTAGTTCAGAAGCCAGAAACCCATCTTCCAAAATGACCCCAAGCAACACCACTAATTTCTCCAAAACAGGAACTTCGACGTCACCACGCTGCAAAGTCACTAGCAAATGCTGAACAAGGTTTATTCGACGCAGAACGGTAAGGTTATGATTCCTGTACCAATGCATGGAAACCAAATGCTCCAGAAATCCTAGAAGTTGAATTTGGATTGAAACTGGGGCAGTCACCCACAATGTCCAGTCCAACAAGACATGTTCAACCATATCGGCATTTGACAAGACGATACAATTTGAAGTTTCAACTAGCATATCAGAATTGTCTAGTTCAGAAATATGGCTAAATGAATCTTTTTGTGCAGAAAAATCATCCATGTCCCCATGAGATCCAACTGAAGAAATTTCATCGCGAAATTTTGACAAGCTGAGTTCCTCGAAGCTGGTTTCCTGCAAAGTGGCAGCCGGTGATAGAGTAGCTTGCCTGCGTTCCAACTTCTTTGGTTCAGAAAATGAAGCTTCACATGCAGCAATTTGAAAAAATATCTCAAGAGATTGCATGTCAAATAATGACATTCTACGACGCAGAAACAGAGCTAGCAAATGGTATCCCCTATATTTTTTCATATCTTTCACATTTTGGGGATTCTGATGAAGAGCACAGGCAAGTAATGTCAAAGCCATGTGAAGCATATCCCTGGTTTCAGCAGCTTCAACAAGGGCCAGGACAACAGCCATACCACCTACAGGGCGGATTGCATCACCAATTACAGATTGCTTACAAACATAGATATCTCCATGAAGGCGTCCAAATCGTGGTATACCTGAGGCAAAAATAAAAAGAATGAGGGAGGATGCGAAGGAGCAGGAGCTGATAAGGAACAGCCCCTCTACTCTGCATAACTTGTTTGAAACATAAAATCCAGATTTTAATCACTCACCCCCGATAGGAGAGGCAGCAGCCGACATAGGATCAACCAGATTGAGCAATGAGAATATGCCAGATGCTCGAACAGATTCAGTACATGTTCCATCAAATGCAAAAATAAGTTTCTTTCCAGAAAGCTGCAATGAGAGGTTTCCTAGTCTCTCCAAATCCCAAACAATCCCACTACCATCTGCTTTAGAATCCCCCTGCTTGCTAGCACTCTCGAGCTTCTGTGTTGCCAAAGGCAATTCAGCATCTAATGAATCCAAGATGGCCATGCTACCACCACCACAAGCCTGGTTAGGGACAAAACGTAGAAGGTTCGAGTCTTGGAAGAGCCCTCTGTATCCTCTTCCAAGAATGTACATAAAACAAATACACCCTGATGTAAGCACCTCCTCAAAAAGGTAGCAAGAACGAAGTTTCCATGTCAACTCACTAACCCTTGCACAATTAACTGGTGTCCCAATGGTGACCTGCAAAGGTTTTCCAGCCGGAGATGGTGAATATCCTAGTTTCCCTGTGTGTTTTAGCTTTCCATTGAGATACACATTTGCAACACTAGCTTGAAATAGTCCAGCAAGAGCATTTGGTTTGCTATGAACAACTGCAAGGTGATGCCATCTGCCTTCTTCCAATTCTAATCCAGAAAAAGACAAGGCACTGGAGTTGCTAGTAGCAAGGGTTAGAACACCATCCTCTTGAAGATAAAGTTCTGCATAAAATGTGTTTTCATTGCTAGCCGTACCAACAGAAATTATACGGAGAATATTCTGTTCATTTTGCTGCCCATTTGAACTACTCCGCCTTTTTGAAGGGCCAGCTTTGGACGGCTCTGTTTCCTTTGCTTGTGATCTCAAGAAATGTTTAAACTGGAACCAACAAACAAATGAATAGCCCGCAGAAGGAGGCCAGGATCTTTCTCCCAGAGACACCTGAACAGCAGCATGGCCAATTTTACTCATATCCATCTCAACAAACGGTGCCAGAGAAACATTTTCTGAGGCCATATCTTCCATGAGAATCAACCTCTCCATCATATCAACAAGAATATGGCCTGAATTCATAAGCCTCATTTGCAGTATATATCTAATAAGCAGTCTAAGTTCTGATGCAGATAGCCTATAAGCAAAAAATATAAACATTAGTTTCTAGGATAACCATTGTCAAGAAAATTGCACTGGTTTCTCTAGAGACATACCTATATGCACCAAGAACTTCCACAATCTTCAACATGTACAGAAGTAACGTAGATGAGCCTGATAGGAAGGGGTGGATTGTCTCCAATAGAAGTTCCACGCAGCCTACACAAATGACAAAATTAAGAGCGAGAGGAGATAGACACACACACACACACAGAGGGACCAGAGGGCAAAAGAATACAGACAATCAATAAAATGGAAAGGATTGCAAGATCAAAAATTTCATTCGCACCTACTGAGGTGAGATTTTCCTGATTAAAGGGGCCAGCACGAGCAAGCCTTTCTATAAGATTCAGTACTTCTAACTGCACTTTGGGAGTGAAGAGCAACAGCGAGCGGATCAGAACTCTAACAGCAGCAGCATTGTACACTCGTTCCTTATCAGGATTTAACAGACCTGATGGGGTAGTAAGAAGAAAACAAGCTGACCCAGATTCCATCATATTAGTTGGCACATCACTATCTGCTGACAAGAATGGTGGAAGCACAATTTCAAGAGCAAGCTCGAACAACAGCTGTATAACTTGCTTTTCACATTCCACACAAACCAAGCCAGATTCAGATAGAAGCTCATAGAAAGTGTGGGATGACATAATAGTATGCAATTTTATCCTGTTAATAGCATTATCACACACTCCAGCTGTCATCAGGCGCAGTAAGTATGTGAACAACTTCATGTAAACCTCTAAAGAAGATTCTTCTGTCTGTTCCCCATCACCTTGGAAACTATGGAGTGTTGTCAGCATAAGAGAAAAGCCAGTGGCTTCACCAAAGACCCTCTGAGCTGAAGTATTAACTCTCAATATGCGCCACAAGGCACCCATTGTGTCACATTTTGCATCACTTCGAAGCCTATACTGATGTCCAGCACCGCTTGTGACCATTCCACTTTTGAGAACCTCAACAAGTACACCTAGTTCTTCATGATGAGTCTGGTAAAATAAATAAAAAACAAAGTTTATTTTGGCCTGAGCTTTCGAAAAACAATTTGGGAATTGATACAAGAATGAGAGCATGTGTAGCTATTATGACCATTCAAGCATTTAACAGTTCAGTAAAATGGCATGCTGACATACCTGTGCAATATCTTCCGTGATCAAACATGACAATATCCGGAGAACCCCTTGACGATGAACATTGGACACAATAAAAGGAAGAACAATGGTCACACCATTAGCTGACCGGAACAATGCTTGACTAGCTTCAGCTTTCTTCACTAAAGAGACCATACAATCCCATGCAACAGATATTGTACCCTCAATTTCAAAAATAGGAAATTTCCCTGAGCCACCAGATTCCATTAGCTTGGGTGAAGAAAGAATAGTATCTTTAGTGTCCAAGTGTTTCTTGAAACTAGAACTAGATTTTTTGTCTGGCTGATTAGGGCTAACAGTTTGATGTTCTGGGCCCAAAAGAAACTTGTTCTGCTTCAGATCATCTAACAGAACTTCCAGCACACCAACTTCTCGCAGGACTTTCTTGTACTGTTGATCAAATGACAAAAGTTTCACAAAGAAAGAGAGTATGGTGTGCTTCAGCTCTGATGCTATCGGTTGCTGCAATAAGCAACAAAGAGATAGCAACTCTTGCTCAGGAACACAATTCACAACAGTTACAGCGTATTCTAGAATTTTCAAGATTATCTCTTGCAATGATGGTGGGAAACCAGCCATATTTAGGATGAAAAGTGGAACGGTCCGTAATTGTTGACACAACTTATAGTTTTCAAGATGACTTGAGAATATCTTAAACATTCTATTTAATACTTCTGCCTGAAGTACTGTACTGTCTGCCTTTAGCAAAATGTCTTGCAACATCTGGACTGCTTCAAGGTCTTTAACTTTACTGTTGTCCTTCTCCCAATTTTCATCAGCAACTCGATCTAACGATGACGTGCGACTTCTGCTGGGGCGAGTGTGAGAAGATTTGGAACTTTTTCCTCCAGACCATGCTGTAGATTCAGCAGGACCAGTTTGAGATAGATTGACAAGAACATCAAGCAACCTAGACAATGCAGGTGATAATTGAGCTGATGAGGGGTCTTCTTTTTCTGTTAATTCCTGTCTCTGTTCATCATTCATTGCATGAGAACCATCTTCTGTGCCATCAAAGGCAGGAGAAGTCTTGGAATAAACAGACTGAGAGTCCTGATTTTGTGGTGCAGAGGACAGAACCAATGCAAACTGCACAAGGAACTGGTAACCATGGGCATTATGTATATCTTCCCTGAGCCTGACACCGCCAGCTTCTACAATTCAAAATAGTACAAAAAATTAGCAGTGACGTACATATGACAATTTTAAAGCTCAAAATTATTTGAATTCCAGATAATTATGGAACCATAAATTAACATCTTTTACATCTCATTTTAACAGTGAAGACCACAGAGTTTTGATCCGTTGATCTTATGCCATTCAAGAAGTAAAACTGACTGCGAAATTACCCTGTCTGTATGACAATTCCACACATTCAAGTAACAAGTCCACAATGCTCATGGTGTAGGCAGAATCACCAGAGTCTGGATTGAAATCTTTAACCGCCATTAAAAGAACTTTTATCTGCATGTGAAACAGCGAATATCACTCAATGAGTATGATCTTTAGAAAATAAAACAAGACAACAAACTCTGGCAATTATTATAATAAGAAACAAGACAATAAATAAGGAAAGACACAGGTAAAAGGATTTTTTTTTAAAAAAAAAAAGAAGCTTTACTAGCAAAAGAATGTCTAAATTATGTGCTAAAACTACTTCCCAAACAAGGTTAGTTTTGAGGCAACAGAGGCATTTTTCAAAATTGTCAAGATGTTCAAAATTACATCATCAGACAGAAGGCTGCAGAACTGTCTCAGAGTTCATTCCAATTGCAATTTGACTTCACAAAGCAGGGTATATATAATTAGCTACCAAAGTACATTGCTGGGAAAGATCACATGCAAAAGGTTAGCGAGTACACAATACACTACTCATTCCAGGGTGCATTATTTACAGGAAAGCTTGAAGAGATCACTTGGTTAAAAGTAAAAGCATGAAATGGATTAACAGCTATGATCTCTTCTTATATTTCTAAAATAATTAGCAGAAAACCCTCTGCAGCTTGTCTCTGCTTATCCAAAAAAAATTGCAGCAAACCAATTGCAGACAATTGTCATGTGATCTCATTTTGCATCAGTAATCCCATGGTTCAAACTGCTAGAAAATTACAATTCTGTGGTTTCCACTTAGGGCTCATTTATACCTACATTCAAACTAAAAGAGCTTTTATGATCAAAGTTTGTCTAAACTACTCCAACTACTTGATTCAACCAAATAAAAGCAGACTTTAAAAGTTTCAATTATTGTGACAGAAAATTTAGACAAATTTATGTGATACAAACACAGGTATTTTTGTATCGAGAATTGGAAAACATCTCATAATGACAATTTAAATCCCAGCAAAATTTTGTAGAGTTGTGAGAAAACCAGAAGGTTCCATCATTCCATATTCTTCAATATGAAAGATGGTGGCAGATGAAAATGTCAATTACAAATTCCCTGCAGTACTGCATGCTTTTCTATATAATTCTTATCTGTTTGTTGCCAGTACCAGATGGTGTTTGCGTATATATCTTGCAGTGCTTCCATTGTCGTTGACCAAAAGAAGACCAAGTATCTGGAGCAACCACAAACAGCAAGAACCAATTTCAACTTTCAAACACTGAGCCATAAAGCTTATCTGAGTCTTTTTAAGTGACTATAAATTTAATGGATTCATGTGCATCTCCACTAGTGCAGCTCCACTAATGCATATATGGGCCAAAAGGCTATACATTTACCTGCATTGCATGCCGATGAAGTTGTATGCTGTGCAGTGGAACAAGACCTTCTTTATACCGAGAAAATATTGTTAAAGACCCATTAGCAACCATCTGAAACAGCAACTGAAGTGAATCGTCTTCAATCAAGCTTTGTGCTGCTGAAGGATGGTTTGCCAATGCTTTCATAATATGCACTACACTTCCTTCCACCTATACAGAAAATAAAAAGAAAGAAAGAAAGAAAAGGGCATATTAGACTTCAAATGCATAGTTCTAGTCCTTTAGATGTGTATCCACGACTGCTAAAAAAAAATTTTACATGACTATGATGACATAAAAGGCAAATGAAAAGGACAATGTTACTGAAGTTTATCCCAAACCATGTCAAACATTATATGGAAACTAACAGCAACAGAAGGGCTAGTACATAAAAAGCTACCTCAAGCCGGCGAACTTGCCCTAAAGCACCATCTTGATCTTTTTCAGATGGCAATGATCCTTCGGAGTTTGTAAGCTTTTGCCTTAGATTGGTTTCAGTGCTCAGAAGGGCACTGAGAATGTGAATGAGACAGCATAATATTCCAGAATCAAGGAGAGATTGTTTATCAATAGGCTGGAAAAAAAAAAAACACCTTGCTTATAGTGCTTTCTCAAAAGTAGCATGAAAATAAAAATGGAATTTGCCCTAGCTGACTACTTGCAAGCCTCATTTACCAGGCAGCTTCAATAGCAAAACAGTTTCAATCACTCAAAATCAATCCCTACACTTTTGAAAAGGGACTGCAGATTAGCCAAACTCTGACTAAGGTAGCAAAAAAATATAATTTCCCAAAGCTTTTTGTCTTTTTATTTTTTTATCTTAAGCTGGTGATTGTAAGAGAAACATACCCCGGATACAAGAGCTTCAACAGCAGTTAACAAATTTGAACCGGGACCGATGCCATCCTGAACAAATAGCATGGAGAACATGGCTTGCATTAACAAATCACCAGGATGAAAGAGGAAAGGACAGCATTTGGTAAAATCTTTTAAGAGGCAAACCTTTGTAACTTCAGAGAAAAATCTCAACACTTTCTCTACATCCAAAGATCTTGTTTTGCTGCCGATTTTTAATTTATCAATATCGGTTACAAATGCTCTTCCCACAACAAAAGAGAATATATGTGTTTCAACTAACCTGTGATTCATCAAAAATTGAAAACATGTTCAACAAGCCAAGAACCATGCAAAGTACTAAAAGCAGAAATCTTATTTAATAAATAAAAACAACAGCCAGTCCTACAATTGACGTGCATTACTGAAAGCTGCATTTCATGCAAAGCAACCAAAGTTGTATATCTTATGCAACTGAGGAAATCACATAGATTTTAGAATATAACTTTGGCAAAAAACAAATTCTGAATGAGATGAAAGGTGGAAGCCAATCGAAACTTCTTCTGTGCACATAAGAAATGAGTTTCATGACTTTGATCCTGTACAAAAAGTTGTTACAAGATTCAAGAGCTATAGTTGCTACAGAATTTTGAGAAGAAAAGGATTGAGAAAGTGCAGTTTGAATAATCAGTAAGGAAATGCTAACTTATGCTAATCAAGCCTTTGTTAATAAAGAACTATATTAATTATAGAAAGTGAAACAGTAACTACAAAACAAAGAATAAGACATTCTCCTTAGAGAAGGGAAAGGAAAACTAGAAGGGAAAAAAATATTGCAATAAGACTTGCAAATCTCAGACATGGAAACACCTCTAAAGTCCTTTAAAGTAGTAAAACCTAAAGGAAAAACTAAATGCTATGGTCTCCTCTATAATTCTTGAAAATTCTATAATTCCACTGCATCCAGATGCACAGAACAAAAACTGCATGCCTAGCATGATCTTTCGATCCCTTTTTTGGCAAATGACCAATTGCAAATGATAATCTTACAGGTTATGAGAATTATGTAATGGCAAAAGAAAGCTAAAACAAGCCCAGCAAATCAAAAGTGGAAGACCGTCCATACATGGTAACTAATTGAGCTACATTAGCGTGCTGCTTCACTAATCTACAAAAAGCATCTATAGTCCAATTCAAGGCCATTTCTTTCTCCTGCATAGACAATGAAAGAGCCATCAGCACTCACTAATCATTTTACCAGTAATGATGATTTCCTGAGAGAAAACAGTAATGAAATATCACACAAAAGATGGAATTGAGAACCTTTTCGGAACTGGATGAGCGGAACTCCTCCCAAAATCTCTTGAAGTCCAATTCCAATTCATGTCGATCTCTGCATTTCATAGAGGAAAAAAAGAACAAAAAAGTTTACACGTGTGAAATTGGCATACTTGAATGCCGTAATAGATCAGAAGTTAGAACATTTAAAGCCAAATATTTACAACAGAATAGATCATAAAATTATAAGAATAGATTTAGAATGGAATATCAAGAAATGAAGATACAGATATTCAGCATGAACAACCAGAAAACTGGTGTCTTATGATTTAACTTCACTTTAAATCTGAAAAAATAATGCTAAAAAAGTTGAAACTGGAAATTGAAGTTGACAAACTAAAGCGAAGGACAAGATCCTGTGGCATTACAAATATGAAGGTTCTCAGATATTCAAGAGCAACTTTATGCACAGAACTTGATCCTATGCCATAAACATATGGCAAAAACTGCATCACCAGCATCCCTTGTATGACAGAAAAGAGAAAACGAGCAGAAGGTATAATGGATATGGAAATTTACTAGAAAAAGGGAAAAATTGATGGAGGGAAATTCCCAAAAAAAATCCAAAAGACAATAACAGCATTGAATTTTGAAAGCATTCATGATCTTGTTATCATTTAGCCGGTGCCCAACATGAGCCTCACCAAATGCTAAACCTTGATTCAAATACTTGCAGTATGAGCATGTTCTAGTAACTCAGTGGCGAACCAAGGAAACAACAGCAACAATAACTAGCCTGATCAGGTTACAAGGGTGGGTGGGGTGCTTCAAGAAACAAATTGCAAATGCAGGGAAAGAAGTCACCTTCACTCTTGATTATCCACCAACCATCATCATATTTCACCACAGCTCACTTTCTAAGCTAATATCATCTACAGTGCGCCTAGCTGACTACAAATCCCCTACATGCTAGTTTTTTTAAAAGAAAACAAAGGCATCCTCGTCCATTCTACATTCGGCGTAGTCTATTGCAGTCTTGTTTTCTCTTAAACCTATAAAATCTTAAAATCTATCCATATTTCCCCCAAAAAATCGAATCAAGTCAATATATAAATTTCCCCACCACTAACAGAAATTACTAATTAAAGAAAGTAGTACTTGATCAAAAACAACAAAGTGCCAAATCCCAGCAACAAAATAATAGTCAACAGAGCTCATAAACTCCAATTAAAGATCAACATTCAAGAACAAGCAACGCAGATTACGTTTCAATATCAAATGTGCAGCTAAAAATGTACGGAATTAATTATCAACCATCTACTAAATAAAAAAACAACATAAGCGATTGAAAAACATATATACAAAAATAAATTTGTTGAAAGGAAGAAAAAAAGAACCTGGAAGGAGATGAAGGGAAGTCATGAAAAGTGGTAGAAGAGGAAGCATTGTGAGAATTAGCAGGCGATGAAGAAGGAGGAGGAGAAGCAGTAGTAGCTGGTGAACTAGAAGGCGAAGGAGATTGAGTTAAACCGACCTTCTCTTTTATGTCCTTAAGCAATGTTACCCATTTCATCGTTTATTCTCTTTCAATTCCCTTCTATGATTCCCTCTCATCCGACGACGACGAAGACTACGACGACGGACGACGATTTCAAATTCCGTTTCACCAGATCCAACTCCTCCTTCTATATTATTACAACACTAGTACTCATAAATATCTGCAAGGATCTCTCTCTTTCCCTTCCCTTGCCCAAGATTAACATAAAAATAATATTAGGAAATTGAATCGATTGAGAAAAGAAATGTTCGAAAGAGATGAGGAGTCGGGATTTATGGGCAGCAAGATCTGGGTGCTTTAATTTCTCCTTTCGTGTTATGTTTTTTTTTTTTTCCTTGTCTCGCTGTTTTTACTTAATTTTGATTTTTTTAAGGGAGATGTGAAATTTTTCAGCCCTAAAAAAAAGGAAAACGCGACTTCGGCTATAATTATGAGAAAGAAAGGAGAGGAGAAAGGAAAGTATAAGAAAATGACGATTAATTTATGATAATTATTAATTATTATTATCAAGAAATTCTCTCTCTACTGCTGTGGTGGTGCCGCTCCGCGCCTTGTTTCTCGCTCTATATCTCTCTCTTTCCGTCTTTCTTTCCCGTTCTTCGTTTTCGTATATGATAATAATTTTTTGTTATTATTTTGTTTTCAAAGACCATCCACGTTCACACGGAAACGCTGCCTCGCCGCAACCACGTCAGCGTGGGATCCACGACGCTCAGGAACGCCACGTGGCATCTCGAGATTGTCGGACGGGACGTGATTTCCTCTTTCCCTTTTTGGTCTCAACGAGGGGATTACGAGGGAGGTTTAAACTTCAAAATTTTCTGGGCAGCAAGAAGCTCTTTATTAGTCCTTTCCTTTTTTCTTTTTTCTTTTTTTTTTTTATTTGGGTGTCAATTTTTTAAGAGCTACTTTTGAGGCTTTTTCTTCACTGCGAACTAATATTATTTTGGCCGGCATTTGAATGAATGTCGCTCTAACTTTTGCATGTTCCTTCATGACAAAGGCATCTAATGTGCCGACTGCTATTGATTATCTTCTCTCTTCGTATTCCTTAAAATCTAAATTAAGTGTTAGGTTGTTTTTATGTGATCTACTCTTTTTTGTTTTTAACCTAGATATTTAAAAGTTTACGGTTTTCAAATAATTATTTTGATATCAACTAATTGTTTTTTTAAAAAAAATTATTTAAAAATATATTAAAATAATTTTTTTATTTTAAAAAAAATATTTTTGATATTAACATGTTAAAACGATCTGAAAATACTAAAAAAATATAATTTTGTTTTAAAAATATTTTTAAAATGCATAGGGTACTTGATGTCAATGATCAATACATGCTACGATGAGATGAAGGAATGGTTGTTCTAATTAGCTAACTCTAGTTCAATCACATAATAGTAAGATAACGCTGCCCTTGTTCCATGGTGAGATTTTCACTGTGTAATTTCTGGATGAATTTCTAAATTTAAGTAGGAATTTTTAACTTAATATTTTTTAAGTTAATATCAAAATAATTTTAATATATTTTCAATTAAAAAACATTTTTAAAATCTATTCTGTAGTCGATTTTATTCATTTAAGTGTGAAGGAATTTCGCTTGTATAGTTAGTCACTGTCCGAACCAACATCTTACAGGGAAAACCAGAGGTGAATTAGGTGGACTTGAGATCTGGAAGACGACGTAAGACCAGTTTTACTTGAGATGACCAATCCTTCGTGGTAGAAACATATAGTTTAAGATAAGCTTGCAGTATGATAGAAGGAAAGGCATGGAGTAGATCATGTCAGTCTCTACTATATACTATATGCCCATCGATTATTGCCCGGCTCCTTTTCATCTCCAGTTAAGCGGCCTGCAAAAGTTAGGTGATGGAGTCTTTTGTATCCCAGAAGCTACCTGTCACTCGAAGATGAAAAGGAACCGGTGACTTTGCAGCTCCTCATATCCGGCAAACCTCGTACCAGTCCCCCAACTTTTATATTCCTCGATCGAGTCCTCCAACTGCTAATTTCATTAACTAGGTCCCCCATTCATGCACCCTTCTTCATTCAAATCCTTCTATCAAAATAACTGAAGATGGGAGAAAACAACAGGCATGCTTTCCTTACTGGAACACCAGCGAGGAATACCAGTGAAGTTGTATTGTAAAACTATTTTAATTATATTCTAAATGGTTCTGACATGTTTAACTGGGAGCGATAAGTGGATATTTTCGCATTTAAGACGTACAAGTTAAAACACAAATGACCAGTACATGCGTTTAATCAACGTTGTCTGCAATTATTTTAGCAGAAGGATTTGATCGAGGAAAGGTATAGGGGACGAAATTGTCAAGATAATAGTCTGGAGACTTAGTTTAAAAACTATATATGGCCGAGGACTGATTCGTGGCCTGCCCAGGAAGAAATCAACTGCTAAATTTCCCAGAACATGATGAACTCAGCAGGATAGTGATTACTTCAGACTTTTCTGCTAATTCGCGTGTGATGGTAAGGCATGTGTGGAGGTGGAGGCGTGGCTTAATCAATGCTAGTACAGATACAATTCTTGTATAGTAGTTGGTGGTATTAAAAAATATAATCTCATGGCAAGACTAGACCAATGCGAAACGTGGACGGCATTGATCTGGTAATTCTTGTGCTTGGATTTTATGTCATTAGCGCCGACTAGGTCAGTATAATCCCACTTGGCACCTTGACGAAGTAGAATCTGCTCTACGAAAGAGTGCTCTCTGCGACGAAGGGGCAGTTAATAGTTAATATGAGGTCAGGTCCAATTGCTACCAAGTCATTCCCGACCATATGATCAATGCATTCAGGGCATGTTTATCTATATCTTGAATATAGATGCCAAACTCGGCCAGTGAATTCATTTTGAAAATTTGCAACACGACGATACATACATGAAAAAAGTACATAGATATTTTATACACAATTTTATAATTATTTCTATAAGTATTTAATATTCTAGATATTTATATAAACATCTTATTATAACTTGAATATTTAAGAAATATTTATATAAAATATCTTAGATATTTATTTACATATTTATTTTTAAAAAGTCTACATATAAAGAGTTATATCTCTCTAGATAAAAGGTATGTCACGGCTTATCTATCTAGACAACATATGTTTGTAAATAGCTTATTTCTTTAATGTTGAGCAAACTTTTTTAATGAATGCTTCTTGATACCTGTAAAAAATCATTTTTTATGGTATTTAAAGGCCTTTTAGATAATAAAGTTAGCAGCTTAGTACAGAAAAATAGTGATAAATACGCTGAAAGAACTTTAAATTCTAAGATTTTGGTTGTTATTGAGTTTAATTTATATATTTTTAATGTAAGAAAAAACATGCATTTTATATAGTAGTTCAAAAGGTATTTGTAACCCTTTAACCTTATCTTTTTATTGAGTTGATGGATTGAAGAGTAATTTTACCACAATAATATTTACAAAGAACAAAATATCTCTTACATAAATACTAATAAACATAAAGGTGTGCCCAGCACTTGAGCTCGGGTTTTAGCTCGGGCTCAATTTTTTTTTAAACTCGGGTATTTCTACCCCGGCCTTTAAAAAAAGTTTGGAAACTGGCCAAAAATATTGGCCCATGAACATTATAGGTTCGGTATCAAAAATGGAGAAATCTTAATCCGTTAGAACTGGAAAAAAAAAGATTTGGTTGATTTATAAAGTTTATTCATGACTGGATTAATCCATTAAAACTCGTCGACTCAATTCTAATGAAATTTAAAAGGGTAAAATAGTATTATTGTAATAAAATATTTAAATTGAATTTATTTAATAATTCACAAATAGACATAATAATCCAGACCCTTTTTTAAACACAAAATCCAGCAACAATGATTTTGAGATCGGCTTTCACTTCAATGGGTTTTCTCTAATTTTATGCCAAAAGTGAGTTGCACTCATTATAGCGAGGTTGTCATTTTCAGGATGTTACCATTTTCCTACATCCGATAGTTCCCTGTTTTGCAAATACTACCGTTGACAAAAATCCCACTTTAAATAAATCGTTTGTAAATTTAGAGCGTGTTTGCAGTGTGGTTGTGAGTGCTTTTCAAATAACTTTTCGTGCTAAAATACATGTTAATGATTTTTTTTATTTTTTAAAAATTATTTTTGATATCAGCACATCAAAACGATCCAAAATATACAAATCATATTCAATTTTAATAAAAAAAAATTAAAATTTTTGGGAACGCAGCCGCAGCCGCGTTCCCAGACATAGTCTAAAATCCCTGGCTAATTTCCATCCACAGATAGCGTGATAATTTTGTGTTGTAATCCTCTATCAAGGGCGGAACAAGAATTTTTTTCGTCACCAATACTAAGCAAATAGTTTATTTTTTCAATATTAATAACTAACTCATATACATAAACTTGTGGGAAAATAAAAATAAATTATCTTATTAAAATTGAACCCTTCGATGATTTATCGAATAAAATTCATTTGAAAATAATAATATTGCAATTTATTTATTTTATCCAAACTAATCTCGATGTAATTTAAAAACAATAGATATATTCTAAAGCTTTTATGATGAATCAACAAGTACGTGTTTATTCAACGTTGTCTCCAATTATTTTATCAGGAGGGTTTAATTGAAGAAAGGTATAAAGAATGCAACTGTAGAGATAATAGTTTGGAGACTTAATTTAAAAACTATATGTAGTTGAGGACTGATTCGAGGTCTGCCCGGGAAGCTGTCAAAAGGCCAATTCCAGCGAGTGGGTAATTTGCGTGTAGTGATGATTCACTCGGCAGGATAGTGATTACTTTAGACTTTTCTGCTAATTTGCGTATGATGGTATGGCATGCGTGGAGGTGGAGGCGTAGCTAAAACAATTCTTCCTCGTATACAACTCCTGTATAGTAGTTGGTGGTATTAAAAAATATCATCTCACGGCAAGACTACACCGATGCGAAATGAGGACGGCATTGATCTGGTAATTAATTCTCGTGCATGTATTTTATGTCATTAGGGCAGGCTATGCTGAAGAAG
>Ga0325411_1000851_pt1 | contig 32891 bp, 13 predicted proteins | sample PopdelMetagenome_13_FD_206181 | JGI IMG/M metagenome (GOLD analysis project Ga0325411, IMG submission 206181) | Populus deltoides microbial communities from Bellville, Georgia, United States - Xylem-PdIQD-R4 | ecosystem: Host-associated > Plants > Phyllosphere > Stem > Wood/Secondary xylem...
AAGCGAGTGCTCAAAGGCGCTCGAAGAGAAGCGAGTGCTCAAAGGCGCTTGAAGAGAAAGGCGAGTGCTCAAAGGCGCTCGAAGAGAAAGACGAGGGCTCAAAGGCGCTCGAAGAGGAAGGCGAGGGCTCAAAGGCGCCCGAAGAGAAAGGCGAGTGTTCAAAGGCGCTTGAAGAGAAAACGAGTACTCAAAAGCGCTCGAAGAGGAAAGTGAGGGCTCAAAGGCGCTCGAAGAGGAAAGCGAGGGCTCAAAGGCGCTCGAAGAGAAAGCGAGGGCTCACAGGCGCTCAAAGAGGAAAGCGAGGGATCAGAGGCGCTCAAAGAGGAAACGAGGCATCAGAGGCGCTCAATTGAGGGCTCAAAGGCGCTCGAAAAGGAAAGCGAGGGCTCAAAGGCACTCGAAGAGAAAAGCGAGGGCTCAAAGGCGCTCGAGGAGGAAAGCGAGTGCTCAAAGGCGCTCGAGGAGAAAGGCAAGGGCTCAAAGGCGCTCAAAGAGAAAGGCGAGGGCTCAAAGACGCTCGAGGAGAAAGGCGAGGGCTCAAAGGCGCTCGAAGAAGAAAGTGAGGTTTAGAAAACACACTATCTTAGATGGTCAAGGGCTTAAAGGCACATTTGAAGGAGATAAAGGCTTACAAGCACCCTAAAAAATGATGATCAAAGGCTCAAAGACGCATTTAAAGGAGATGGAAAAACACAGATTTTTTAGGTGACCTAATTCTCATGGACAACCTGCTCAAGTTGATAAATTCTCAAAAATGAAAATTTTTCAAAAGCCAATTCAATCTTGGCTATTTCAAGTTGGCCTTCCACTTGATGGATTCCATTGGAACTTTCTCTAATGAAATTTGCAAAACTCATTGTCCAATGTCTCAAAGTTTAGATGATATGCATGTATTTTTACCTGATTTGAAATATAAGCCCCTATTTCTCTTTGTCTTCTTGTTGCTTGACTGATGAGGAATTGCTACCTTTGATTTGGGTCATATTTGTCGCTTGGCTTCTAGCCCACTCGAGTTGGCCCATGTAAGTTTATTTCCATATTTGTTTGCACAACTCAGCCTTTGTGGTGCCCATCGTAACCCACTTGCTTGCAAGAGATTTTCTGTCTCGTCAAATAATTTGAGAAGATTATTCATTACTCCTTGTCTCACTGCTAAAAACATTCGGTGTCACTTGCTGAAATGATCAAACTATCTTTCATAAACCAAAATGCTCCTTTACCTTGTTGTAGGAAATGTTCCTCTAGAAGAGATAAATTTTCCTTAAATACAATATTGCCCCCTTTTTACTGGTCATTGCCCCAAGTGTGCTTTGCTAACGACTTAGACAAACAATGGTTTTAAAAGACCATTCTCTCATTTCTCTTTTTGTTCATTTTGGTGAATGAATATAGGTCCAGAATAAATCTTGAAATCTTGATCTTGCATTTTGAAAACAAAAATTGTTTCGATGTGAGTCTAAAATAATTTGCCTTTGAAATCTTGCAACTCCTTAGTTATTTTTTTTTTGGAAAAGAGATTATTTGCTCTTGTGTTTGGCAAAGAGGTCTTCGGTGAAAATACATCATGAGATGACCTTTTGTTTCAAAGTGAAGGGCTCGAGAAACAAAATTGATTTTCGTGCCACCACTTTTCATAATTATTGTTATATTATATTTATTTATAACTCTTAATTTTAAGATTTACCTTTGTTTATTATGTGTTAGATTCAGGATCATTCTGAAACTTGATATTAGACAAGTCTAATTGTAATGAAAGAAAAAAAAATAAGGTTAATTTGTTTATTCCAATGATATATAATGAAATTAAGGGTTGATATAGTGGAAATATACCTCTTGGTAGACATCTTTTAAAGAAACTCAAAAGCCTCTAAGAACTTCTATTTCATATAGAAAAGAAATAAGCTTTGCTTGTTGTTTATATAATAGGAAGATAAAAAGTTAAAATTGAATTTAAAGAGCATCCAAGCTTTTAGAGAAAAGATTACATAAACAAAGTGAGCTTTAAATTTAAACTCATACATATGTGAGCAACCTGAGTTATACCAAACATTGAGCCTAGACTTGGCCTGAACTTGCTATAAAATAACTTTATGGACAAAAATTTTTTTTTGAAAACTTAATTTTGGGCTTAGGTTTGGTTTGTGGAGGATTATTCTCTCTAGCCCATTATTTTGTCTAGCCTATGGATTAAGTTTAATGAGTTCATTCAATTTCTTTTTTCCATAACTAATTCTTCATAACTTGGTCAATTTTTGAATAGTTTTTGTAGATCTTTGAAAACAAAAATTGTTAGGTTTAATTATGGTTTTATGGCAAGTAATCAAGGCTAATTATGGAGGGAATTTATTCTGGTATTAATCAGAATTAAATTTTATCAGTTTTTGTTTCAAAATTCACAATAAAAAGGAGATTATGGGAAGAGTTTTCTTTACTATTTTTTTTAGATTTTACATAATTTTTCTCACCTCAATTTCGAGTGTTTTCTCTTATGTTTAGAACTTTATTTTGCTTTCAAATCTAGAGTTTAGATTCGATTTTGTTGAGATATACTTAAGTTAAATTATTTGTGGTTCGTTGACCTTATTTGTAAGTGCATCTAAATAAGGTGGTGTTGTTAGAATCTTGAAAGACTTATTGCAAACATCATTTGCACCAAGTGAGGAGAGATAAAGTTTTAAGATCAAATGATTTATTATTGATAACAACAAAGCTTAATTAGATTTAACGTGCTTCATTAAGTAACTACCTCCATTTTGTTTTATTTAATCTAATACATTAATATGCATGCTAGGATTGTATTTTAATCTTTTATGCTATAATGGATATATTTATGGTATGCATATTAGAATCTTTATATGTTTTATATTATTTGCAAGTTTGTTATGACATATAGAATTAAATGCTTTTAGTTTCAATATGTATTAACACTAGACTTTTCTTGTTTAGAATGCTTTTGTTATGATAAATTAAACTTTCTAACAAATTTTGTCAAATACTTTTAGATGACAGCTGTTTAAGAAAATAATTTACATGGCTTTTAGAATTATTATTTTTTTAAGTGATTTTGTTTTTTTTAATTGGTATTTTCTTACATGGATGATCTTATTTTGCGCCAATCACAATTAAATTCTTTGAAAAGTATAATAAATTCATATTTCATGATTTTCTTAGCTTTTTTTCTCTAATTATTTGGATCCTCTTCTATAAGAGGTAGGATAAGCATTTTTAGTTTGATTAAAAAAAACCAACCAAATCAAGGTTTATATATATATAACCAAACCTCACTATAAACTATTTCACACTAACCAGGTTTGGTTTGGTTTGGTTTTTTAAAAAACAAAAACCAATATAACTTGTTGGTTTTTTAGCGGGCTTTTTTAGGGTTTTTATGGCCAAATCTGATTGATTTATATAAAATAAGAAGCAAAACCAAAATAAATTGATAAAACAAATCAGATAATTACATATACTCAACAACATATATAAATGTAATCACAAAAAAGTAAAAAAAAAATTATGAACTTATCCAAATAATATATATGCGCTCGCGCGAGTGTGAGATCATAAAAGTTTGTTGCCAGTAAAACATTGAACATGTTCTCTTTTATACGTTAGAAACAATGAACTTCATGTTTTAATAAAAAGATGAAAATTGTAAAGGTAGGCTACGGATAGAGCCATTGAGGAGATTTAGAGAGAAAGGTAGAGAGGTGGAAGAGGATGAGCGGTTGTGACAAAGAATTTTTAGGGTTTGAGTCTTTAGAAGATAATTTTCTATTTATACCCCTATTAAGTTAATATAAATTTTGATTTCTTGGTTGAATCGGTTTGGTTCGGTTCAATTAATTTTAGAAGCCTTAAATTGAAACCGAACTGGATCTAATATGTTTTTTAGTTTTTTTTCTCAATTCATTATTTTCAGTTAATGTTTTTTATTTTCTCACTTTAATCAATTTTTTAATTTTTTTTCTCCCCTACTATGAAGAATTACAACAAAAAGTACTCTTTCCTTTAATAAATTATTTATAATTGGTTTCAAGTTCTTACAAAAGATGGAATACAACTCCTAACATACCCAACAACAATAACAACAACAATAATAATAATTTCTCATACACTCTTCACTCGAAAACCAAATTAATTAATATTCCATGAAGAAACTTGTTTTTTATTACTTTTTTTTTTGCAAAGAAATGTTTTTCTTTGATGTGAAAAAAAGGAGGTCAAACCACAAATTGACAAAAGCTAAACCATATTTGAAAAATATTATTCACCCATATTCATTTGCATGGTTAATTGGAATAGTGTAATGACAATTTGCCCCCCACATAAGAAAAATTAATACTGGTTATTGGTCTTTTCACAAAGCACATTAGTAATTACCAAATTGATTATGAATAGATAAGTCTTTTTTCTTTCACTTCAATTCCACAATGAAACGACTAATATACCTTTAGAATTAAAAAATTCAAAACTAGAATCAATGAACAATTTATATTTTTATAATGGTTTTGATGTAATTATCATGTAATATGAGTGACAATTTGGCATTTGATGAGGCATAAAAAAAATTAAAAAAACAAAGTTCACGGTAAAATGACCAAAATTCCAGCAGAAGTTAATTTTTTTTAAATGGCCTTAGTAGGTTTTTATGTTTTTTCACAATGTTTTTTTTTTGTTATTACCATGTCAGTTGAGGATCAATTAAGTTTTTTAATAAAGAAATAAATAAAATGTAGTTGGCAGGTGTAGGGCACTCGTTGGTGCATGAGAGATGTCTGTGCATTTTGGACAACATATACAACGCCTCACGATGGCCAAAGATTCCCTTCCATTATGTTGTTAAAAATGTTACTATGTTCTTTTCTTGTTAGTGTGACACATGTCAATGGTGGAGGGGTGATTTGTTGCTGGTAGATCTTTTTTCTTCTTCTTCTTTTCTCTTTTCTCCCTTGAAAATTACAACTTGATTTTCTTTGATTTTGGTATTTAAATTTCAATCCTTATTTTTTTTATTTCTAATTTTTTTCTTGGCCCTTTTGGAAAAACCTTAATTGGTTTTCAATTTCATCTTTCAAACCAAATTTATGATATTATTATTTCAATTTGATCCTCATTGTTTTGAATTCTAATTTTTTTCTTAGCTATTTTATAAAAATTTTATATATTTTCAATTTCATCATTCAACCAAATTTCATGGTATATTATTTTTACCAATTTGGTCCTCTTTCTTTTAATTTTTTTTCATTCTGTTAAAGTTATTTTTCTGTTCAATTTCACCCTTCAATCAAAATTTTCTTTTTATTTTTTTATGTCAATTTTGATCTTATTCTTTTGATTTTTTTGGTCATTTTGCTAAATTAATTTTTCTTTTCAATTTCACTAGTCAATCAAATATAAAATTTATTTTATATTTCAATTTTGATCTTTATTTTTTTAATTGCTATTTCAGCTTTGAATCCTTTTGTATAATTAAAATTATTTTTTTTTCAATTTCATCTTTAATATTTGATTGATTGTGAATTAAGTTTCATGAGTTTTTTAGATAGGGTGTTTTAGGTCTAATGATCTGGGTCACTGGTTTGAAAAAATAATATAAGTTGGAAAGCTAGCAGAGGTAATGGGAGAGCTGCTAGTTCATCCTCATTTCAATCCTTAACACAAACATACGCGAGTCTCCTAAATATACATGATGTTTCATTTACTTAAATGATTGTTCTATTACTCATCAATGTTCTTTAAAATTATAGATTGATGCTGGTACGTCCTCTTCTCAACATTTAACCCAATCTAACTATATTGATTAAAGGATTTAGAAGAGCCATTAAATAGATTTTCTTCTGAGTTGCTATTATCAACATAAACACACTATTTAAGCACAAAACTCACCTAAGTTCTTAGAAAAAACACTGTCATAAATCCAACAAACATATTATTTGAAATTCAAGCAAATGCAACCAATATTTTCCAACATAAGAAACCCTAATATCCAGAACACCACTCCCAAAAATCCAACAAACATAACCAGCATTTGTATACAAAACACATACCATTTTCTAGCTTAGATAAAACCAACAACAACCTCACTGTCAACAGCCTAAAACTTGAAGCATATTTACTGCCAATAAAAAGCACACACATTATCAATGTCATCATATTCATTAAATGCTAATAACTTATAAATTTACAATAACTTGGATGGATTAAAGTTTAAGAATAGAAAATGCATGAAATGTGAAAAAAAGAAATTGTTAGGATATCAAAAAATAAAAGTGAGTAAAAATAAATTATTTTATAAATATGATGATAGGTGAAGCGACAATACATTCATTTATTGTCGCAAATCTATTAATAAAATTTAATTAACTATAGAAAATAGAGAACGGGCTAATGATATCAATCAAATATTATATGAAGTGAAGAAATGAAAAACAAAATTCATAGAGTTTGGATCAAGAATCACAATGTAGAGGCTAGCTTTGCAAGTGTAAAGTTGTTATTGATAACTTATTTAGTGTTTGTAATGTTAATGCTTCTAACTATGATATTGTTCAACATGAACAAATGAAATGAAATATATGTATTCCATAGTAAACAAAATGAATGAACATCAATATCAAATATAGCAAAAGCATGCACAATAAATAAAATAAAATTCATAGTTTAAACATGTCATAACAACAACAATGATTCACAATATTTATGTTCTCACTAGTTCCAAGTTATTGCAAGTTTGTAGGCTATTAGCATTTGATAAATATGATAACGTGTTGTTAATGTATATAATTTTTTGTTGCAAATTTTGGATTGTTGTTAGTTTTATCTAAATCGGAAATTGATATTGTTTTTGCTAGAAATGTTGGTTGTGTTTGCTAGATTTTTGAAAGGTGTTCGCTGGAAATTAGGATATGTTTTTTTCTAGAAAATGTTGGTTGTGTTTGCTTAATTTTTAGACAGCATGTTTGTTGGATTTGTGACCGTGTTTAATTTTTTAGAAAATTAGGTGAATTTTGAGATTAATATGTTTATGTTGATAATATAACCGTGGATTCTCGTTTGCCGGAAAGGTAAAGAATTGATAAGAAAATTGTGTTACAAAATGAAGAATTTGATGTTTATATGGCTTAAAATAGTGAGGTTAAGGGATATATTATGTTAAAAACATGAAAATGATGGTATTTTTATGATTATAAAGGCATTGAAAAACAACAACTTTTTCAAAAAAATCGTTAACAACAACTTTAATGGCATTTTGTTATTTTAACACAATATAAACTTTTTAGTTATTATATGAATTATAATGATAAAGTTGTAAATAATTTTATTTTTTTGGTGACTTTTTTTTTGCTAGCATGAGGATGTAAAATGTTATAAATATATAAATCTCAAGGTGTAAAGAGTATTTTTTGAAAAAAAAAAAAAACAAAGCAAGAAAAAAAAACAGAAGATAAGAGCAAACTATAGGAGATTTAGTATAATTAACCCTAATTTAAGTTTATTTACATTTATTTTGTTCATTTTTATGCTAATCCTGCCTTTATTTAATCAAAGTTTGTGATTTGTTAAAAAAAATCAAGTGACTATAACAAATCAACCAAATGAGTAAATTAACTAAATTAATCAAGGTTTTCGCTTTCTTTGCGGTGGTTGGAAACACGACTGAAATTATATCTTTGAAAAATTTAAATTTAAAATTTTTTATTTTAAATTAATTTGTTTATATTTTTAAATTATTTTGAGATGTTAATATTAAAAATAATTTAAAAATATAAAAAAATATTATTTTAATATAATTACAAACAAAAAATATTTTAAACCACAACTGTTATTACACTTTCAAATACATCAAATTACTATGTTAGCTCAGAAACGGCACAATTAAGAAATTAGAGATTTGAAAAATCTGCCCCATTAACTCATCCAAAGGGGATGATTCCATCTCTTCCATCATCAAATTTGCAGCCAAGTCCCAATAAGATTTGAATTTTTAGTCCTTTGAATTTCAACGCGCCGCGCGCGCCCAACGCGGCAGCATAATGTGAGTCTTTATCATGACTCCAGTCGGCACTGGATGACGTATTAATTATGATTCCAACTTCCAAGAGATTCAATCTCTATCCCACTCAACGGCTATTTTTATTGCCATAAAATCTTATTGTGCTGTTTAACAACCACAGAAAATTAATACATACAAATACAAATACACCGTTTTCTTTGCTTACAACTACAGTTCTCTTACTAAAAACTAATTATTCTCTCTCTAAGTGGTTGAAGGCCAAATCAACCTGCACCTTTCTACCCTTTTTTCTCATCTGTCTTTGATTCTTTGCTTTCACTCCCATTTATATAATACAAGTTATGCCTGGTCTTTCCTGTATATCTAGACAGACACAATCATCATAACATTATATCCTTTGTAGTCTCACACCAGTTCTGTTACTAAAAACTCTCAGATTAAAAGCAATGGATTGCTTGGTCTTGCCTGTATCAATGTTGAGAAAGTGCTGCACGAGGTCACGACCAGGGTATCGGCCATTAACTGAAGATGGGTTCAGCGATTTGGACAGTCCGGTGACTGTGGTGGTGGGAAAAGAGATGAAGGAGTTCTTGGTCGATCCGTTTGTACTAGAAGAGAGCCCCTTTCGGGTTTTGATAGAAACAGTCAGAAAGGATAATATTTTTTATGATACTACGAGTAGATCAAGGGAGAAGAAGAAAGTGATTTTTGTGGATGTGGATGCCATTTTGTTCGAGCATATGCTGTGGTTGATGTACAATGATTCTTCTTCTTTATTTCAGCTTAATCTCAAGGAGATTATTGACTTCTATGCTCAAGATTGTTAGAGAGAAATGAATAAAACAAGGGAAAGGTATACCATATATAGCTCACAGATTTTATTGCATGGCTTTTTTTTTCATAAGTCACTAATAATTCACAATAATTCTAATTATTTTCATTTCTTGTCCTCCTGCGTACATTTTCTTTTTGTTCCTTTTTCTTCGTATCAATGTAATTTTGTGTTGATCAAATATCAATGATAGTGGATAATATTTACGCTATGAAAAGCATGATCTTATTGGAGAAGGAAATTTTCTTGATTATAGATAATATCACGCGCCTGTAAATGGCGGCTTTGCAACGGTGGTCAGAGGGCAGACAGTGTTTTTAGTCTCCTCCCTTTTTTGTTTTCCAAGTCTTGTTTTTGAAAATGTCCAAAATGGTTGTTTCTTGTTCGAAGCAGGCGAAGATACGCTAGAAAATGTACCGAATAATCTTTCCATTCAGCAGGGTTTTATTAATGAATAATATATTCTACGTTGTTGAGAGACTTCTTTGGTGTGTCTTGACAACGTACCAGAGGTCATTTCTTTTACCATGCTCACTTTGAAAGAGTCAAATATGATACAAGATGCCGCGGAAAATATTTATTATTTTCACTTTGAAAGAGTCAAATATGATACAAGATGCCGCGGAAAATATATAAAAATATATTAATATGCACTTGCCTATAAATCCAAGTCTTATATTTGCAGCAAATTTATGAGGTTTTTTCATCTATCAATACAATTAGCTTAGTTCTAATCCACCTTATCGTCAAAAAACTTTTCTAATCCACCTCTAACTATATACCAAGCAAGTTCACGTTATTGACTTTGATATTCTACGAAGCTTTCTATCTATCCCTAATCACTAATCAATTACACTAATTGCGAACCATTAATCTCATGCAATGACATGAAGTTGCAAAATCAAAATCACAAAAAAAAAAATATTATGCTGAGAACACGAATTTTTCGCTGTGGTCACAAAAGAGACGTCTGGGGCGAAAGATATTAAGTATCAGTTGATATTCTAGTTTTATTTTTGCTGCAATGTTGCTTTCAGAAGAACCTGGTTAATTAGGTTACATCAATTTATCACGCCCTTATCAAGTCGGTGGCATTGGAAAAAGATTGGCAGGAAATATTGCTATGAGCGATTGTTTCTTGCTGACAAACGTAAGATGCAAAAAGAGGAATTGCAGGTGGACTTAAATTTCAGTCATTCTGTTGTTTGGGCTTACCGACTTCCCACCTTGCAAAAGGGCCTTTCTGAATCAACAAATGGTGGCAGTGGAGAAAGCCCATCATCTTGGACGGCGATAGCCTTAAATAGAAAACCTCAGAGAGCTCATGCAATATTTACCACTTACATGAATGAAAGGGAGATCAATAAATAGGTAGGGTTATACCTTCATATAAATGGAGAAACAATCCACTGAGCTTACCTCCTATTTAATATGTTACTGTTTTTTTTTTTCCCTCTTAATTATCAATGAATTTACAGTGTTGTTGTGAGTTTATTACTCAATGAACCCATATGTTTATCATTATTTCTTCTTTCCAAAAAAGAAAAAAAAAGCATTATTTTCTTTTTAGATTATTTAAAAGTTATTTCACGAGCAATATCAAAAAAGAGCATGGTACTGATAGTCTGCTAGATGTTCTTTTAAGAGCCCATCAAAAACCAATAAGAGAATTTTTTTTTTACTGTAAAGGTATTTTTAGACTAGCTTATTTGTTAACTAAGAGTAAGTTCATTTCTAAATAAATTTAATGGCGCACGTCATGTCGGCTGGTGCTTTCATAGAAATATAATAATTAATATCTTGGGTATTGACTCCAAAATCTAAATCTAAATCTAAACAGAGAAGAAATCTCCTTAAATATCAAACCAACCTTAAAGTAAATTATTCTAATTGTGCAAAGGTTGGCTAAAAACTACCTTTAAGTTAATAGCTTAAAGAAAGCATGGCAATGGTTATTCTTTGAATAATTTTGTTAAAAAGTTCTCTAATGACCAATTGTTAAAGCTTCCTTCTAGCTATATTTTGAAATCTGTGCACTTACTCTTTCTAAATTCTGGAATTGAAAGCAAAAATATCGAGAGAAAAAAAAGGCTTTTAGTTTTATAAGCTTGCTTTCAGTATCTGCCTTCATTTAAAAGAAAAAGGATTTCAGGTGACAAGTTTATAGTTATACACTAGTTATTTTATCCGCTGCGGATTGTATTTCTTTTTCTAACATTTATTTTTGGATATTTGTGTAAATCAAAAAGTTTATCCAAATATCTAATTAAATAAATCAAGAATCATATGTATAAATAATAAATAAATAAAGTTATTAATGACAACTAAAAAGAAAATAAAAAAATTAAGAAATAAAAATATTTAATCTTACAACATGAGATATTTATCTAGTTTTATTTACTGATTTATCAATTAAAATCAATTTTTTATTTAAATAAATGATAACAAAAATAGGTATACACATGAAGTTGATTGAAAAAAATAAAAGAAAAAACAAATATCATGCAGGGCTACGTATATTAGAAATATTATCTAAAAATAAATATTTTTTTATTTTTAAAAATAAATTTTATCTATATAAATTTTTTTATAGATGAGTAAAAATAATATCTTCAAAAATTAAATACATATAAAATAATTTTAAAAAACTATTATTCAAAAAAGGCTAAATAAGCAAAATAAAGAAATCATAGAAGAAGGCTATTAATTGAAACATAAAATAAAAAATATTAAAAAAACATAAAACAAGTATCAATTAAATAAAAACCAAAATTAGAATAAAAAAATAAGAAAAAAGCAAAGATAATTTAGGCGCCGCAAGCATGTTTCAAAGAAATAACAAAAACAAACGACTTGGATCATATCCCCGATTAAGTTTATAACTTGGTTTTGTTTTAATTAGATAATAAAAAAATAAACAATGATAATAAATAGACAATTTTTTTTTTAAAAAAATCCATATAACTTGTAAAAATACCTTTCTAAGTACAAAATTGGACAAAAAGGGACAAGAAAAAACAGATTGAGTCAACTTGAAATAGCACAATAGATATATAACTTGAATAATAAAAAGACAAGCCAACTCAGATTAACTTGTAAAACTCATGATTCATGTCATGAAATTAGAAAAACCCGATAGAATTTTTTTTGAAAAAAACTACAAAGAAATTTTTTTTTGAAAAAAACAATGTTAAATAATGAGATAAGAAAAGAAAATAAACCAAAAAGAGAATGTATACCAACCTTAACTTTGTAAACATGTAACTCAAATCATTTATACATGAAAGTACATAGAAGATAAAATTGAAAAAAAATTAATTACAAAAAAGTATATAAGATAAATAAAATAGTAATTAAAAAACAAAAACAAAAATGAAATTAAAAAATAAATTCGGTGACAATCCGAACTTTTGATTGGGATCTTGACAGGCTGCCATTGAACTGGATCGGTGTCCACGATGGGTAGATAGCTAATAAAGGACCCAAGTCCTAAAGGAGTAACGGTCTCGTCCACCCCAAACTTAGTTTAGTAAGCTCTAATGAAGAAAAAAAAAGAAGCTTTGATTTTCCATGGTTATTTTATAGATTTGATTAAAAAGAGACTCTAAAATCCTCATGGCACTGCCTGCCTAAATTAATTATGCGTTTCAACATCAAATCTTATCTCTCCCACTGATATTCTACTAATTAATTATTGTATAATATTAATTAAAATCATAAGTAATTAGTGGTATATGGGTTGTTTAATTGAACAGCAAAACGACCAGCTGGGCCTAGTTCAGATAAATTGGGATCCGTTCAATAATTAGCCCATTAAAACACGAAGTCAATGGTGTTGGGATTTCGGTCAGCTCCACTGTTTGTTTCCCTGTGGTATAATAAAGAGATGCCAAAAAGCCCTTCCCTGAGTTTGGAAAACCAGAAAACAGCTAATGACACTCCCTTTCTATAAATTTCAGCAGCATCCCTCTTCTCTTAATTCTTCTCCTCCCTGGAAAGAGTTGGGTTTGATCAAGGATCAGTTGAAATGAGAATGAGTAAATATTATATTTGTGTTTGCCAAGGAAACAATTTCATCCCTTTATTCAGTACTGCTCCATAATGATCAAATATTTATGTTCAAATTAATTCATTTTTTTACAGTAGATGCATGCCAGAGAATCTCTTCTTACAGGTCAACGTTCATGAGTATATGATGAAGACATCCATTATCACAAGCACTAGGATTCAGATCCATGCGAAGAAAACAATATTAATTTCTTTGATCACTGCAGATCATTAACTGGAAGTAAACATTCTCCTTAATTTGTAAGAGATGACCATCGATACGTACATTCATTAAGCACATAAATTAAAGGAATCCGTGGTCTATGGTTTTTGCTTTCTTGCATCAGCTAATTTGTCAAGATTTCCCTTGAATATTGATTGATTCATCTAGTCTAGTCGCTTTATATATATTATTGCCATATGCTTTTTAGCCACTTTTGTTTTAATCATGATAGATTTTAGATCTTTTCATTAAGTACCGTTTATAAGATGTCTGAACAACATTATTAATCTCTTAACACATGTATCTCAAAATCATTTTCATGTCGTGATCATGACACATAGGCTAGCTAAAATTATTATAGTTAACATCTATCTAGCTAGCTAGCGATTACTTTTTTTTTTTTTTTGCTTAAATATGGGTTGCATAAAATGACCAAAAGGATAGATATTGTGATCACTGTGTGCACATTTTAAAAATGTGAATATCTTGATTAGGAACGATTAAAGATCAGTCAGACATGACTTTAAAAACCCTCAAGTCATTCAAGAAAACCAATCTGAATGGTAGATTGTCTTCATCATCATCGTTGTGGCCTCTACCATGATCACAGCACACCAACCACAAACAAGTTGTTATCATATTTGGCTATTTTTTATACATGAATCAATTAAAAATAAAAATAAAATATGTTTTCTTGAGGCCTTGTGAAATTCAACTACTCTTGATTACCTATGTATGTGTGTGTGTGTGTGTGTGTGTGTGTGTGTGTGTGTGTGTGTAGATGACAACTTAGAATCAAATATAATTTCATATTATATTAAGTGAGCTTAAGATCCGGTCAGCTCATGTTTCAATCAAGGCGTTTTGTTAATAATTCCCCCCCCCTTTTTTTTTATTTAGTATGATCGTAAGCATAGAACTTCATGTCCTAATTACCTCTCAAATCATCAAAGAATTTCTCCTTGTAAATATTTCTTCTAATTTTCACTATCATGATCATCGACATCAATAATAAAAGGAAACAGTTAAAAATGAAAAAAAAGAAAGAAACGCAGCTGCTTAGTTCACCGGTGTGATTAGGAAGAAAAGTAATTAACTTCATCTTCCCATAATGATTGGTCAATGCTTGAAGTCTTATCAATTATGTTATAACCTTAAAACTTGTAGTAATAAATGGTCAGGCTTTTTCTTCATGTGTGGGTTTTGAAACCAATATTATAAATATTTTATTTTTGTTTTTGATGCGAATTGATGAGATTCACCTTGCAGGTTCTCCAAACTTCAGCCCGATAGTTTTTCAAAAGACGATGCCTTTTACTTCTTGCAAGTTCTTTGATTGAAAAAAAAAAAAAAACCCCCCACAATATTGCCTTCTCATGGCACCGCTGAAGTAATTCAGGTTAACTGGCGATATAATTGTTTTGGACGGCGTCGGTGCGTGATTATCTAAAATAAGACTGGTTTTAGACTGTCCAAAGATTCCAAAGGCGTGGATACAGACAAATTAATTAAGTAGCAGCTAGATGACCCAACCAAATACAGATTAATTAAATAAGATGTTAATATCATGTATAAATTAATCTTATCATCTATAACTGAAAACAAGGGGAAGGGGCAATTGCTTTTAAAATAAGATAGGTGAAAGCATCAAAACACCCAACAAATTTCTACAATGTGCGGAACGGCAGAATATGGTGGTTTGCAACACTAACATTGTACCAGCTTTCTCAGATATTATATATATATATATATATATATATATAAACAAGTCATTAATATTATATAACTCTGTATATTTAAAAATTCTTCCGTCGCTCACAATCATCATTGCCTCGTAAAATCTAACATGAGGTGACCAGAAAGGCACTAAAAGGATTAATTGAGGCATATTCTAAACTAAAGTGCATTAAGGAATCTAATGAATTAATTCTCCATAGATAAGCACTATGAGAATTCGTTTCATCAATGTTCAATACGAGTTTCATTGGATATGGGAAGCACTAGTTCATCCGTCATGGAGCTCGAGCATCAAGATTTGCAATGGAGAATAAAGTCTTCCACACATCACATCTACACACACACACACACAATATTCAAGTCAATTTCCTAAAGCAAATTAACCCAACTGATGAAGAACTGTTGAAGGTCAATCTTATTCGTTTAATTTACTAATCATGAAATTTGGGAACTTCTGTCTTTTCAAGAGGCTACAATGGCAATGCATTTGGCGTCGTGATATTTTATATTTTTAGTGTTATTTTGTTTAACTATTCCATTTGGGATATGTTTCTCCAATTCGCTCCTTCACTTGTAATTCATCCTTTTGGTATTGTCAAGTATCTTACACTCTAGATCTTTGTTAGGCTATTGGATCTCTTGGAGATTATGACATCATATTAAATCTGATAATTAAGTATGATTTTTATATAAAAGACTCAAGTCTTGGAGTATATGACTCTTCCTCAATTTTATATTTTTAGTATTATTTTTTTAATTATTTGATGCGTCTAATACTAGAAAATGTGTCTATGCTATTGAATGTAATAAAATTATATCTTCTTAACTCACTCAACAACCTAAATTTTAACAACCTAAATTTTAAATAAATAACTCTCTAATATATATGGTATAAGAACCTATTCATTAATTACCAAAATGGTTTTCAATTGAAACTCTACCATCCTTATTTGCTTTTCTAACTATAATTAGAATTTTAATACAACATGGTGTATATTTGCAATACAAATTTTAAATGAAAAGAATTATCAATCAAATACAAATTTATATTGGAAGGAAAGAACGAAAAAGCTCTAGTTAGAAAATTAGTTAATTTGTCTAAATATATCCACTAACATAGTCAATATCTTTCCCTACTAAAACATGTGAATCTCTCTTTCTATATTTGTTTCAATTTAGGTTTTTTCTCCATCTCTGTCCATTTTTTCTTTCAACTTTATCATTTATTTTTTATGTTCATATTATTTTTAATATTCATCCAGATTATTTTTTAATCGCCTAAATTAATTGAATCATGTTAAAAAAATCCCACACAATTTAGTTGTAATCCACATTAGGCAATATATGAGTTGGATCAAGATATTTTTTTTTATCAATTTTATTATTTATTATTTTCAATTTCATCCCCAGACTTTCTTTACTAGTTGGATGAGTTACCTTTTGACAGATCATGTCGATTGAATTATATCAGGACAACTTTCACTTAGTTTAATTTTGAAATCAAGCTAGGCAAGGGGTTGAGTTGGAAGAATTTTTTTTTCTATCAATTTCATAATTTTTTTTTAATATCATCCTTAGATTTTTCTCACCGATCAACTAAGTTGTCTTTGAAACAATCAGTCGACCAGGTCATGTAAGGACAACTTCTATATGATTAATTTTAAACTCATGTTAAGTAAGAAATCTTATCAAGAGATTTCAAGATTGATGAATTGGATTGATTTTAATAAAAATAGCAAATAGTTCTTTAAATATCTTTTGTTATGTTTATTTTTTTTAATTAGATCTAGTTCTCTAAATATCTTTTGTTATGTTTATTTTTTTTTTAATTAGATCTATAGTGTATCATGAACCTGTAAACTAGAGGATTTTGGCTTTGAATTAACTAGTTGATATTATGTGGCAACTTGGTAAGGAATTTTTTTTTTATTACGATAAACATGTGCCTTAAAGATATACATTGATTCATATAAATGGAATGTTCCTCTTTTATAATTGAGTGGATTCATTTTCATAATGGAGCAAAATCCTAATCTATAAATTAATATTATTTATTATAGAAATTAAAACATTTTACTTGCATCAATTAACGTATGACTTAAGTACAAATGTTAGAAAAACCAAAAGCCCTATTGATTATGATATTAACTAAAAAATGAAAAAAGAAGAAGAAGATAAATAGGTATTGTTTTCTTTAGGATAGTGTCACTATATATATATATATATATTCTTCCATCAAAAATTTCATGGCTAGATATTTCATAGAAATCATAGCATTGTTCGATTAAACATCCCAGCATAAAAGGATAAAGTTTGTTCACCTCCCTTTCTCCTTGTGAGTTTTGATAATGTTCCCATCCATATATCTGAGATCTATACATTGAGTTGAGAGTTTTGAGTAATCAACTCAGCAATCAATTTTTGAATTAAAAGGTTTCAAATGTTCATTTAAATTTAAAAGGAAAAACTCATTTTTATTAGATTAGATATGTTTCAAAAATCCAATATTTTGATCAATGCAGAAATAACTAGTCTATACAGGATTCACTTTCCTTTTGATAAAATAAAAATATTTTTTTATTGTTAATGTTATATGATTTTTATAATTTTAATATTCTATATAGATTTCTTTTGTTAAGCATGTGGGCTTATAAATATAATTCTTAGCATCTAACGAGCCATTCAGTAAAAAGTTTTTATAATTAAGTATGTTTGGATGTCTTTTCCTTCTATATAAATTTCATAGCCAGATCCGTTATACATCGGGGGAAATTATACCGTCATTTAGGAAAATTTTATATAACATCCAAACTAAGTAAACCGAATTTTTTTAATTTCTAGGATTTTTTTTTATATATCAAATCTGTTTCTACTTTTCTTTTTGTATGCATCTAGCTTTCATGCCATTAATATAAAAGAAATTATCATTTTTAGCCTTCCAATTTAATGGCTGATTAAAGTAACGAATACCTAAAAAATGTTTTGCATCACTTAAAAGAAAAAAAAAACCCAAGATGAAAGAAAATACAAATAAATCCCCAACAAAAGATTCGGAAATTATAAACATTATCACGAAAATTTATGGGGGACATGCAACTAGTTTGGAAGTGAAGTAGCCTGGTATTCAATGTAGATATAAAAGGAGCATGAGGGTAAGGAGCTGCAGGATAATTCAACATATTTTGTAATACAAGTAATTAATTATATCTCGACGAACTGTATTAGTTTTAAGGGAAAGAAAACTGAAGTTCTTCCTTATAGACCAGACATGGATAAGATGACCAAAAAATCGAAATTGATTACAATGGCAGAGACAAAGCTTTTTTTGACCGATTGCTAGCTCTTCGTATGTTGTTTACCAAGTGTGAGGAATACAAAACAATGGATCGAGAACCTTCAATTTTAGAAGCAAAAATCTTGCGGTGCCTCGGATGTCTAAAGCTGTCTATAAAAGGAGCATTAGAATCTGAGCAGTTCACCATAAGATCATTGTTGCAATCTGAATATCTTTGTGAATTTAGAGAGATGAACTAGACATATATATATAAATTGCATCAGCAGGTATGTGTATATCCAACACATCCAATAGATCCGTATGGGCTTGATAAAAGATGTATTTAGGCAGGGAATCCGAGCCATATAAGGGTAAATCTAGTTGCAGGAGAAGGGCTATATTGAGTTGCTTTATCTTGAAAAACAAAACCCTTGTTGGTAGCAGAACATATAAAATATGAGTAATAATTAATAAATCCCCAATCCCTGCTGTTGTCTCTAAACTTATGTATATCTCAAAGGGGAGTAGTTTTAGTACTACAAACTTGCTAATAAACAAGCTCTAGGATTTTTGTTATGTCTTTCTTTATGTCAACAAGATTTTGAAGACAGGAAAGTTATATTTATTACAGGAAATTAGTTATATATAGAGCTTATTCCCAAGAGAACAAACTAGCTCAAGAAAGTCAGCTAGAAAATTAATGTAGCTCATGGTAGTTAACCACAAAAGGACGTACATCCAATGAAAGGAATCCATGTTTTAATTAAAAACCCTGGTTCTATTTTTAATACTTACATATTTATTCCCTCCTAAAAACAATGCAAAAGACACAATCCCATGTTACCAAATATCCAAGATTTACCTCAAAGTGGTTAAAAAAAAAAAAAAACACACCACGTTGTATATGTTACCATATAACCAACAAAACGAACCTAGTTGAGATCCAAGAGGAAATTGAAATAAAAAGAGAAAAATCGAAAGAAACCCTAGTTGATGTATATCAGCATCACCAAAGTTAAGTAAGTTGGAGTTTTCAATTAAGATAGTCAATACATCCTCAAACCATTTCTCATAAAGAAGAAGATAGTTTCATAATGTAAAAGGAGGCTATTTTCAGGAACCATCAGAAACTAAAAAAGAAAAAGAAAAGGAGAAGAAATGACTGAGAAAGAAAGAAGTTATACCCTAGAAACATCACCATAAGATCAAGAAGGAGAAGAAGAAGAAGAAGTAACAAGATCGTGATCTTGAGTACTGATAATCCATGAATTTTTCTGACCTTTAATGATTCAACGAGCCCATTAATGCCAACCAAAGCAAGCCGCTCCAATCCAACACTGCCTCACTCGGCTTCCATCATATCACAGATCACGAAATCACCAGCAGCCTATTTGATTATTTCTCTCAAAAGGGAACCCTACCGCCTGAGTTCCCTCCCCATCCATCCACTGGCAACTGTACGTTAGCGGTCATATTAAGCGGCAAATTAAAGAACGGCAGCCCCCCAGAAGGCGTTCCCGATTCATTAAAAGGACTATTCCCAACACCACCACCACCGGCACCACCTCCACCCCCACCACCACTCTGCATCTGCAATTGGTCATCCTCATCCAAAGGCAGCCTCTCATATGCCACGTTTGTGAAGGATGCTGCAATCACTATAACCGGCCCTGCTGCGGTAAGCTCTCCTACCACGCTTCCTCCCACCACCTGGCCTTGTCCCCCAGCAAGGAAGATTGTGAGGCTCGTTGCGCCAGGTGGAGCTGGAGGTGGCAAGAAAGATCCAGACAAAGATAAGATCTCAAATCTGCCATGGAGAGTCACAATAGCTCCTGCTGCAGCTGGTTGCCTGATGCTAACATTTGTTACTGTCCCTGCTCCGCTCAGTATGCAAATCCCGCGCTGCCGTCTACGCGCGTAGTTAGCCACGCACTCGAATACATCGCACCCATTTCCTACTTCAAGAATGTGGGCACGCAGTGTGTTGGCACTCTCGCGAGTAATGATAACAGGAGGCTTCGGTTTGTTTTTAGAACCAGCTGGACGGCCTCGAGGCCTACGGCCAACTAAGTCTCCTTGCCCGGAGTTAGCCGCGGCAGCAACAAGGTCAAGACCTTGGTGCGAACCATCGTCGTGGTGGTGGTCAGTAGAAAAGTGACCACCACTGCCGCCTCCAAGACCGCCTCCAGCCCTATTGGAATCGTGGTCTTCAGGATCAGGCTGGTGCTGGAGGTGAAGGTCAGGTCTGTGGTGGAGCTGGTGTACGTAACGAGAAGTAGTGCCTAAATCTAAACCGGCCATGCCAACATCAAAAGCAAACAAAAAACAGGAAATGATTTTTTTAGAAAAATAAATATTTTAGATGATTAAAAACTGTTTTGGGTTTTGTTTAATATTGAAACAGGATATAGGAGAGCGGAAATTATAAAGAAAATAGAAAAGGAAAGGGAAAGGGGAGCACCGGGACTCGAAGATAAAGATATGAATATATAGAGAGAAGTTAAATGTATTTTTTGGAAACAATAAACAGCAAGGGGAGAGGGGAGGAGAGAGAGACAGAGAACGCAGAGAAAGGAGAGGGAAGAAGGATGGAGGAAAGAGGGGACAAAGACTAAAAACGCAGTCATTTCTCTCACAACCTAAAGTTTAAATATATGCATAGAATAATGGTTTGTTGACGAATTTTTTATGTTTATTTTTATTTTTCAGAAATGTATACAGGAAGGTGGATCGAAGTTTCACTCTCCTCTGAAAGGGTGGGTTAAACGCAATAGCGTTCCTAAGGGTGGGAAGGATGAGATCCATAAAGTAATTTTTTTGGTTGACATGCATGTCTCTCAACTATATATTTTATATACCAATAAATATATGAAAAAAAAAACTCTATAAGCTATTATGAAAAAGACTTTTTATACACATTTTTCTCTTTTAAAAATAGAATGTGTATACGTTTTTTTCCTTCAAATATATATCAAGGTGATTCTTTCTTTTAACTTCAATTGAATTTTTTAGCATCATATTAAAAAGAAATGCATGCTATTTTAATACAAATATAGTAAATGCAAGATAAGTGAGAGGAGGTTAAAGGAATGAGGAGAGTCCATGCTATATCAAGTCAAGAATTGTCAGCTCATTTTTTTTCCTTTAAGGTTGTTTACTTTAAATATAGCATTATTTGATCATTATCCTTTATTTTTTTGGTCTAGATTATTAGAGTTCAAAACTAATGAGAAGGTCAAGATTACATAACCATACAACAAACTATATAGAAATAATTTTCATGTTATATGCTTTTTCGATTCTAAATTGTATCAAATATCTATAGTTTGTACTAGAGTTAGTGTCCCCGCGCATACTGTAATGTAGAATTCAATAATTAAAACTCACAACAACAATATAATATTTTCTATCAAATTCTCATTCTTCTTTTCCTTTTCCTTGATTTTATATTGTATCAAAGCTATTGCTTAATAGTATCTATGATTTTCTTAGACAATCTTTCTTGCACTTTTAGCAATCAAGAACAATAGCTTACTCTTTCCATCCCAATGGACTAGAAAACTACAATGGCATTCCTATTGCTTCCACTTCATGAATGCCTATCATTATATCTATCTAAAACCAATGAATGAAAATGACTTGATCTATTAGACTCAAACAAAGTCTTTTCTCATTGTGTAAGGCTTGTATAGATTTGTTAATGGATTAAAATCATGTTCGCTGACTCTTCTTATCATAAAGAACGAATCCACTGCCATACCAAACTTGAATTACCTATATTAGATTCAACAAGATCAACTAATAACGAGCATTTGAATTACTTCTTTATCTCCTGTTATATTATCTCATGTGATTGATAGTCAAAGTTTTTGCTTTATTTGGATAACCCTAGAATTAGCCTTGGCTTTGATGTCAATAACCCAAATTATATCTCTTTACTCGGGCCTATTGGAACTGCACCAATTCCTTGGATAATCAATTTTTGCTTATTTGTATCATGAGAAAACATACAAGAATGAATTGATAACACTTGATAAGTCATTTACTCATAAATTTTATATTTTAACTGTTCAAGTATCAATTATCAGAGTTTAAAGACTTATTAACCACTCTAATAGCTTAATATGAACATATGGCCATTTCACTCTCTTTTCTTTCATTTGGAAAGTTTTGTCTCCTACAAACTTAAGAAAAGTTTGTGTTAGTCTCTTAAACCTACACTTAGTTTCCTTGTCAATATTTTTTCCCTCTTCCTCTTTTTTCTTTCAGCCCCTTCTTTTGATCTTGAGAGGGGGTATTTATAAGATTTTGCTAAGGTTTTGGAAGGCTTTAAATCCATTTCAGACCTCTTGATCTTGAGAAAAATGTTGTAAATCCTTGATAAGAACTCATTGATGAGCCTTTGTGTGTAAACACACGAAAAACAAATCAGGTTTTGCATGATAGTTGCATTGTCGGGGCTGACTGAGTTGCTCACTTTCAAGACCTCGTTGGAGCAATTCTGACATCATCGTTGTTTGAGACTGCATGAAGTTGGTAGAGGGACCACACACTTTTCATTTTGATTTAACCTTACTAAATTTAAAGGTTTATAACTCCACATTCATTCGTTTGAAGTTGCCAACTCGGTCAACCAAAACTATCAAAATAGAGGCCAGTCGGCCAAACGACGTATCACTCACCTTCTCTTTATTAAATCTGAACGAGGCGTCGTTTAAGGTTTTTAATTTTGGATTGGCAAATTTTAATTGCATCCTTGCTCTTCCAATTGCTAGTAAAATCCTACTCCCGTTGTATATATAGAATATTGTTTTGATGCCCTTGATTAAGCCATTAATTATCGAAACTCTCTCTATTCTAACTTTCTTTTAAATCTATTTTATAGAAACTATCTCATATAAAAGAAATACAAGAAAATAAAATAATATAAAATAATAATAATGAGTCATCCATCACAAAACCTAAGTTTTTAAAATGAAATCTAATTTCAGTTATCAAATTTAATATACTTCATTCCTTACAAAGTTTAAACTTCAAGCTCTTTAGTAGAAATCGCTAGTCTATGGATCCCTTTAAAATTTTGAGATCTTATTTGTACGACATAGAGTTTTTTTTTTAAATTATAATTATGGAATCAATTTGAACTTCAACTGTTTTTTTTTTTTATGTGTATGACTTAATCGATCCTTATCCTCGTTGTCCATGGCATATTTTAATTACATGCTGAATAAATACGCAATGTTGAATCTGCAATCTTATGATTTCTGAAATCCTAAGTTCTACTAGAGAATGAACTCTTGTGGTTAAGAATAATATAAAAGTAGATGGGAAAAGAAAAATACACCAAAAGTTAGATGGTATGCGTATCCTCCGAGAGAAAGCACTATGATTGGATCGTGTGTTTCACGCGACATACGAAGAATGTTTGAATGAAATATAATTTATGTTGTATATGATATAAACATTGAGCAAACGAACCCTAGATGGAGGAGAGTGTGTGGGTGGGGTTAGCTGACAGATGTTGCCATGTTGGTCATGGGGGTTTGGACTTTGATCGTGAAGCTAGCTAAGCTAATTAACTATGGTTAACTCACAAAGTTGACCGGGCGTGGGTAAGTTGAGAAACAGACAAATAACTTTGTTTTTAAAAGAAAAATATGCACAAAAATAAGAGGGAGTGGGCAAGTGGGAGACCTTGCTGCGGCGCGTGGGTCCCACTCTTGCCTGACCTGGACGGCCCTCTTACTTCTCCTTTCAGCGGCCAACTTCTTTGACTGGCTCAATGCCCCCAAGAGCGACCACATATATCAATTATTTTTTTATTTTCAGAAAACATATATCATGTTTGAGTCGGTATAAATTGCTAATTTTTTTATATTACCCTTTGCACAACAGATTAAGCTGTTTTTCATTAGCCATTTATTAGAATGCATACACGTTTTTTTTCCGGTAACCTCTATTATTTGAATCTATTTTTATATTACCCTTTGCACAACAGATTAACCTCTATTTTTTTTCCGGTAACCACAACATATATGCATAAACTTTGAGTGTGTGTGCAAGAGATAAATTTAATTCTAGTTTCGAGAAGTATGATTTCCAAATAGATTATGGTTCATTTAAGAGATACTATAGTAGAATTTATTTATTTTTAATGAAAAGGCATAGTAATATGTTTTCAAAAGAAAAACCACGGCATAATAACTAATATTAGTAGCTTATTGATAATTAAATATCAGGAATGCTTTTTTTTTTTCCTGCTTCCGATGAATGATGAACTCGAGCCCAGCATCATCTACAAAACCAAGCCTATAAATTGTCAACATCCAGTCTCAAATTACTTTCATATGCTAATATACGAGACTCTAATTGGTTAGATAATTAATTGACTTGATAAATGTGTTCTATCCTGTAATTTCGTATATATTTAATAGAGAAAGTCCAATCAAGTAGCATGAAGACCTTGATATCTTGATTTATATAATTAACTTCACACCTCAATTAAACTTAATCTAATAAATTAAGGACGCCAATGGGTGCTCAATTATCCAATCTCAAGATTCACAAAGAATTAATAAACTATTTGATTAATAATTAAGATTTTAATTTAATGGGCATGTCTATTTTTTTCAATCAGGAATATGTATAATGTTTTGGTGAAGTAATTAAGCTGGTTTTAATATTTCTTTCAATTTTTTTAAAAGGTTTAGGCTTTTTTCCTTCTTCTTAAGCTCGTATTCTTAAGAGCTAGTTTACATTGGATATGATAAATTAACCTGTTAGAAATATTGTTTAGTATAGTAGAGATTTTTTTCATAATTATAAACATATAATTAACATATAAATATACCAAACAAGAAATAAATAAATAAAATATAGAACAATGTATAAAAAACAAATACTTACAGAATTTCAGGTCAAAACAAGAAAGAAAATTGGTTATCAAGGATTGTATCATCTATTCCTATAGATTCCAACAATACTACTTTAAAATAATAAACTTTTAATCAAGCCTTATGAACTAATTAAGAATCTTTATCAATTATTCTCTCAGGACATAAAGCTCGAGAGCAAAAGAATAAAAGAAGGCAATAGACAAAGAGAATAAAAAGATTTCCATGTCAAAATGATGAAGTCCCCACTGCTATTTATAAAAGAGGTCATGATATATGCATAAATAATTTAAATTAATTAGAATCAATTTGTTATACTTTCATATTTTTCTATTTAAATTTGAAAATAAAAAAAAAAACTATCCAAAAATTCGTGGCATATTAAATAAAACTAATCCAACAACATTTGAAAAAAAAAACAACAATAATCTTGATAGGTTTAATAAATTTGGATAGGTAAGTAATCATAGACAAGTAAAAAATAATTTTCAAACCCAAGAATTATTACACAATTAACCCAATTCCAAGCCGAGCCTTTTTATACAAATCCCACATTGCCTAAGCCTTTCCCCTACAAAGATTTTAGTACCCGTCTAGTTTTTACTTTTTAAGACAACAATGTATAAGCTACTAAAAATGTTTATAACCCTACAATGTGGGATATGGCTTTTAGTCTTGAGAATTTTGCCAATCAAAAGTTTTTTAAAATTAATTTTTCATTCACCCATAATTAATTTTTAAAATGTTAATATATATTTGATGTATAAAACTTATGTTAGATATATTTTTAATAAAGTCTTAACTTCAAATATGAGTGAACCTTATTTTTAATTTGGCCTAAAAAATATCCATTAACCATGTTATAACCAATTTTTTCAATAATTTGATATATGAATGAAAATTATTCGACCAATATATGAAGATGCAATGATCCGTTGAAAGAAAGTGAATTGATAAATCACTATATTAAGATATGTAACTTTTAGCTTTGAATATTTTCTAATGAAATAATATCAGATTTACTTGGCTAATTAGAAAATATGATATTTTAAACTATTCAATTTTTTTATTTAAATCAAGAAAATAGTATCCATATAGTTCTTTTCTTGAAGTTTTCTTTAGTTCTTATATTTGTGTTCTCTTTTACCCTAAATAACTCCATTTCATGATTGCTTTAACCTTTCAAAATTCTTAAATAAATGATCATATTTTTCACTAATATAAATGATGTTTTATTAAAAGTATTTTGTTATACTCTATTAGGTAAACCAAGATATAAAAATAATTAAACGCACAACTTATTTAGTCATGCTGTAGCTAGCACTTCTCCATCATTAAAATAAGCAAGAAGTCATTATTTTCTAATGTTATTGAGAGTGCCACAAAACTTCTTTTTTCTTCTTTTAACTTATATCTTAAGATCTCTAATCAACTATGTAAGGTTGTCATCTTGTCTCTTTTTTATCTTTAAAGGTTTTAAGTCCCATTCTTCTAGATGAACTATACATAATCTTTCTCATTAAAAATCTAATAAGTGGATCCATAATATTTTTCTTTGATCTAATATAGTAAATGAAAATAATTTAGTTCGAGAGCAAGTGTTTGATGATATTGTATCTTTGATGTATGTGTTTATACTTACTATTACATTTGTCATTTTATACCCTTTCAATTATTAATTGATTGTCATAATAGACATAAAATACCGCCATTAGCTTTGGACAATATGAAATATTTTCTAATAAATTTAAGAGTAATTTTGCTTCCTCTTTCACTTTATTTAAAATAATGAATTTTGATTCCACCATAAATCTTGTAATATACATTTTTTTGGAGGACTTCTAAGACATTTTTGCTTCACAAAATGTTAAAATATATATCTACTTATGGATTTTAAGTCTTTAGTGCTATATATTCAATTCACATCATTATATCCCTAAAGTACTACCGGGTATCTAATATAGCAACCTATAGTTCTACTTATATCTTAAGTATTCGAGTAGCTTATTTATCACTTTCCTATGATCCAAACTTAGATTATCGGTAAATTTATTTAGTTTGCTAACTAAGTATATGATGTTTGGTCGTGTGCATTTTATAATATAAATTAAGCTTTTTATAATTTAAGAATATTCTAATTGGAGTATTCCTTCACCTTTATCTTTGGATAGTTATACACTTATATCTTTTAGTATTTTTACAATGTTATTGGCACTTTTAAAAACTTTATTGAGAATTTTCTAAATATAATGAGACTTGGACAATACCAAACCATCAAATGTCTTATAAATGTTTATTCAAATACATAGAGACAAACAATGATATAGCCTTTATTTTTGCTTATTATATAAATACATTTGTCTACCTCTTTAATTTAAACTCATTTGGCAACATATCCTGTCGAACTTTTCATGTCATTATTTAAGAGTTTGTTTCAACCATATAATGACTAAACAAGCTTACAAACTTATCAGGTTGTTCCAAGTAAATCTCTCCATCAAGGTTACTGTTTTAAAAAGTTATTTTTACATCCATAAGATGTATTTCTAGCTTCTTAATAGTCACGGTTACTATTAATGTCCACATTTATTCTTGACACATTTGAATATGTATCAAAATAGTCCAAACCTTATTGTTATTTGAAAGTTTTAACAAAAAGTCTTGCTTTGTATTTCTCAATGGTTCTATAAACCTATTGAAGATCCATTCATAACCTAACAATTTGATTCCATGTGGAAGATCCACTACTTTCTATGTATAGGTTTGAATGATGGATTCAATTTTGCTATTAAATACTTCATTTTAATATGAAACATTAGGGCAAGACATTGTCATTTTAAGTGAGTGAATTTCTTATGACTCTTTATAAAGAAAAATATCTTGTAAAAAATATTGCATTTCTTGACTCCGTCTTTTGAATGATATCATTAATACTTTATGTATAAGAAACTAATATGCATTACTATTGTATGCATATCCAACAAATATACAATCTACTATTTCAAGTATTTCCACTTTTGAAAGACGCCTCCAAACTTCGAAGTATTTGTAAAAGTTTCTTAATCCAAATATTGACCCCTTTTTCAAAATATTTTCCAAAACAAAACAAAACAAATCAAAGAAATATATCTTTAATGTATTTTAGACATTCACACACTTATATTGTAATTTCCAACTATTTTTATCTTATTGGTGTCTTTTTGAAAAAATAAAAAAATAAAAAAATATTTCTAATGCATTTGCCCCCATTTCATAATTTTCAATGTCTTTTAAAAAATTGAAAAAAAAAAGCCCAAAATAGGCTTTCAAAGCATTTCTACCATTAACACATTCATTTTGTAATTCTTGATTATTTCTCTTATTGAATTAATATTATCATTATTTTAAGAAAAGTCAAAATACAAAAAGAAATGAAAAAAAAATCAAAGTAGGGAGAAAAATGGACAAAGGGCTAAAGTGAAAAAAAAAAAAGACCAACGTGAAATTGACTTGTTTAGGGGCCATACAAAAAAAAAATGTGAGACGGAGGAGGCAAAACAAAAAAGAAAAGAAACCCAAGCCCTCTAAGGTAGAGAGAGAATAAATTGAAAAGAAAAAAATAAAAGAGATCATTATTCAACCTCTATTTTTGACATGACTACTACCTTTCTCTTTGTTTTAGAGTTCTTTATAAACATTTCTGTCAATTAAAGCCAACAACCCCTACATTATGGTAGATTAGGGTGAGAGAAAAATGATCACTAAAATTTCTCACCTTTAAAAAGACATCAATATTGCCAATTTTTTCCCTTCGATGAGTACTAAACGACCATATAAGCCTCATAGCCTAATGACCCTTATGTGAACACAAGGTGGGATATTTAGCAGAGTTATCCAAGTGCCGATCAAATTATAGTGGTGCATGAAATGATGCACTAACCATAACAACCCTCTTTAGCACGTGATTTGCACATGCTGCCACTATTTTAGCCTTTTCCATCCACCTCAACCACCCAAGAAAGTCTATTTCGAGCTCCAAACATCTTTTAAATGATTATTTTGGTTTATGGTTGATTTTCTTGTGTATTAATGAGGTTTTTGATTTCTTGTGTATTAATGAGGTTTTTGATGGAATGATTTTTACCAATGGGTTGGTATTTGTGTTTACATTTCGGTCGAATCCTTTAAGTTATATCTTCTATTTTATGTGTTTTTGGTCATGTCATTATCATATAAAATGTTATAATATCATTTTCTTTATATATGAGAAGCATATTCACATTTCTATTCGACTCAAATAACATAGGAAAATGTTTTCACATTCATGCATGCATATTCATATCCGATGAGTTTTGTATCTTCGTTACAAAATTCATTAAGGGTTTCATCCCATATTAAAAAGGCATTCATAGGCTGACATTCCATAACCTATTTCAAAACCTTTTCTTTTTTAAAAACACTTTGAAAATAAATATTTTATTATTTACTCATAGTGTTTGAGGTAAATAATGAGATAAATAAACTTATAACAAGCTATTACTTTGAATGTTAATGAGGTGTAACACCTAAGTTCCTTTTGTTTTCAAGTTTCAAAATATATAATCCTTTCAAAATCTTAAACCTTTAGGTCTAATATTCATCGATGACATCTAAGTGTTAATAAGGGGTATTAATTTCCTTTGTAAATCTCAAAATTCATGCAATTATATCCTACCTTAAGTAGATTTACTCATAATGATCATTACTTGTATATTTACAAATCGAGCATTAAAATCTCATTTAATAAATTACAAGTGAACCTTGATACTATAAGATAAATGAACTTTAATAAGTCATTATCCATATACCACCATTACATAAACAAAGTGTTCAACAACAACTCCTCTTAGGATTTGGTATGGGTTAAATAAACCTAATATAGACTCATTTAATTATTCATTGACATGGCTTGATAATCTATTAATAGTCACAAATTTTGATTAAGAGTAATTGATTGTAGATATGTCAATTCACCAATTATTATCCAAATAAATGGTAGTAATTGGGAGTGGAAAAGATGACTTGCACTTTAGAATGGATATGCTTGAGCTCAAACATCTACCTAGGGTTTAAATTATTGTAATAAACCCACTGTCATCCATGAAGGTAAACCAATGATAGCTTAGACATACCATAAGGAATATAAGACAAACAATAATACAACTTACTTTAGGTAGGACGTTTTAGGATGATAATATCTTCTCTATAGCATAACTAATCCCATACTTTAGAACTTTAAAGATTAGTTAGGATTTGTAGTGACCATAATATTAGGTGGCAACTTCTTTTTATAAATTCCAGACCTTTTCCCCTCTAAACACAAAAATCCTTTCACTTCTAGGAAAGAGAATAGGTCACCGTAATGTTGGGTGTGAATTTGTTTTGCCTTTCCATAACTTATATGGTTATCTTTTTTCAACTTCTTATGTGGTACTTTGTTAAGTATTTATAAGAAAGTGATGGTGTGATCCTCCTTATTAAAGCAAAGCTTACCAAAACATCATTCTTTTGAGTAGAGTTTATAATTTTCTATCGCAATAACCTAAAAACAATAATTTGATTATTTTATAAAATAAAACATAAAAGTAAATGTTATATTAAATTATTCAATTAACAAAGGTCTACACATGTAAATATATAATTAAACTAAATAAATAGGAAAAATATTTTGCCTTAAGATTCTTAGGATTGATTAGCATAACCAATATTTTTGTTGAATTATAAACATATAATCAAGAGAGTAACATATAAATATATTAGATAAAAAAAATTACAAAATATAAAACAATATATATAATGTATTTACTTTTAGAATTTCTTAACAAAACAAGGTAAGAAAGAAAATTATTGTCAAGGATTGAATAATATTTCCTTAAGACTAAATTGCTTGTCAATTGGTGGTAGATGATCTTAGTGTAAGTAGCCTCGTAGGATTCACATAACAACACCTTGAAATAATGTGCTTTCAATCTAGCTCTTTGAACTATAAACTTTCTCAATCTTCTCTTTTTACAATAATATAATCTAAAGCTAGAGATCAATAGAGCAAATAAGGCAAAAGGTAAATAGAACATAGAGATTTTTATCATAAAACAAAGCACTTCACCCTTATTTATAAACTAGGGGAAAATTAACTCAAATTAATTATAATTAATTCTAAAATTTGAATATTTTCCTATTTAGATTTAAATAAAAAATAAAAACTACCAAAAAATAATATTTGACATGTTCATTAAATATAGATAGATTGAATGAAATTGACCAGATAATATTTAAGAAAAAAATTAAAGACAATGTTAAATTTGAAAAATAAAAATTTTCCATAAAAAAAGCTTAATAGACAATATTAATCCTAGAAGATTCATTAAATAGGTAGATAATTATAGATTGTTAATAAATAAATTTATGTATTAAATTATTTTTATAATTAGCTAAAACCTAAACTTGAACCAGTTCTGAGCATGTATTTTTACATAAAGCTCATATAATGTGTGCCCTCTCTCCTCTAAAAAAAAAAAAAAGCTTTGGTTCTTTATGGGCCTAATTTTTACTTTCCAAGACTTCATTGCAGGAGCTACTAAAAATATTTATAATCTTTCAATATGATATTTGACTTTAAGGTTTAAGAATTTTATCAATTAAGGGTTCTTTGATATTAGGTTTTAAGTCATTGATCATTAGTTTTAGACATGTAAATATTCTATGTTGTAGAAGTTATATATTGAAGAGCATTTTCCAACAAAATCTGAAATTCAAATAGAAATAGATTCTAATTTTAATTTGATCTAAAAATGAATTTTAACTAAATATCATGATCAATTCTTCCAACACAATATTAGGAATTGGGAATTGTTCTATTTTTTTATACATTTAGCAATCTTAAATAAAATTCTGTTAAACAAATAATAGTTAAAAAAGAATCACCTTTATCATCCTATAATTTGGTTCATTGTGTGATCACACTTTATAGTTTAAAAAATTACCATTATATCTTGGATTAACAAAAAAATTCAAAATATGGCAAAATGAGCAAACTATCCACATATATAAATATATCAAGAATATAAAATTTCACTCTTTCAACATGATTTTTCTCATGGATTTAGCATGTGTGCTAGATCCATGTTATTTTGAGTTCGGTATATTACCAAATCCAAGTACCTTAAATTTGATTGAATATCAAATTTAAACATTTTAGATCTGATATATAAGTTAGATCCATATATTTTAAAATACCAGAAAAATTAAATAAAAACTTAATAAAACTGACTTATTAATTCTATACATGCCATGTGAGCTTATTATATGAGGTGCCGCAATTTAATAATGATATAGAAACAATTATTTATACTCTTAAATAATCATTGCTAGCTTCCGTAGTCTTAAAATGCTTCCCCTTTTTTAATGGAACATGTAGACCAAATGTACTTAATTTATAGTAATATTTGTTTTCCCAAAAAATTAATTAATGTTACATAGATAAAGTTGTTTCGATGTTGAAAATAAGTTTCTTCCAATATGTCACTTAAACTTTAACATATAGCAAATTCTTTAGCCAAGTATTAGGAAATTTTTCCTTATTGATATTGTTATTGAATTTGAATATATACATTAAATTTAATTAAGATAAATTATTTTATTAATGTATTTCTTATTGATCTGAATGAATACGAAGTTTTTAATTGGAATTATTGTTTTTGTTAAAAAATAAATATTTTATAATTATTAAAGTAATTTTAAAAATTTATATCAAAATAATATGTTTATATTTTATGTGTATTGAAATTTTAAAATATCTTAAATGTGATGAAATCATGTTATATATATATATATATATATATATATATATA
>Ga0325411_1000852_pt1 | contig 32887 bp, 22 predicted proteins | sample PopdelMetagenome_13_FD_206181 | JGI IMG/M metagenome (GOLD analysis project Ga0325411, IMG submission 206181) | Populus deltoides microbial communities from Bellville, Georgia, United States - Xylem-PdIQD-R4 | ecosystem: Host-associated > Plants > Phyllosphere > Stem > Wood/Secondary xylem...
AAATTATTATTAATTAAATAAGTGATCTTGTTTTTTTTATTTTAATCTCTAATTTGTTTTTTTTTTTGTACTGAATCTTTTTCTAGCAAAGTTGACAGTCCATTGTTTCAAAATGCTTAACAAAAGGCAAAATTATAGGATAAAAGACTAAAGGGAAAATAAATGTTGTTTCTATTGATCTTTAAGTAATACATTTATGATTTTATATATGTTTTGACGATAATAATAATATCAAAATTGTACTAATAATATGCTTGGTTGAGAATAATTTTAAACTTGTTTTATATAAAGAATATCAATAAGCATGGATCATGTCCAAGAAGAAAGCAAAACAAAGTATTTATTTTAGTGCTCATGTGAATCTTTATATACTACTTGAAAGCACTAATTAAAATGAATTCACACATTTCACTTCACATATATTTTAAAAGGATTGATAAAGCGGTTCTAAGAATTCATCAAGTTTAAAACTATCAAAACTAGAATTATGTGTGAACCAGTTGATCATTTGATGATACCAAATGAACCGGTCGATTGCTTGCTCATCAGGGATGAACACCTGGAAATTTATAGAAACTGGTCGATCGCGTCAGCCGTCAGTGGGTCTAACGACTGGTTTCTTTTGGAATCTTATAAATAGCTCTCATTCTTGCAAAACTGTAAGAGAATTCCGAACATACAATATATATACAATATATAGAGACTATTTCAAAAGCAAAACTAGCTAGAAATCATCAATCCTAACACACTATAATGTTATGCTAAATTCAACCTTCATATTCTAGCACAAGAGTATAAATTCTCACACTCACTATACTTAAACACTTTCATACTTTCTAAGTGTTATTTAGTGAGTTATAGACATCATAGTTTTCAATTGTATTATCTACTCTTTAAAAGAGTGTTGTCACATTTCAAACAATTGTAAACCTTGAAAAGTATAGGTGAAAAACTCTTGGTCATTAGTGAGGTGCATCTACAAGGTAAAAAATCTGAAGTTGATATTTCTTCAAGTGGTGAAAAAAGGGCTCAACAAGGATTCATCAAGGACATTGTAATCTCTAACTTGGATTAGTAAAGAATATAATACTCAAGACCAGCTTAGTGCTTGAGGTGTGGAAGTAAGCTTTTTAAACTGCGTTAAAATTCAATTTGCAATCTCTCTTCCTTATCCTTTTACTATATGCAATTTAATTATATTGTTGGTTAATTGTGTTTAATTATTTTTTAATTAATTGCATTATTTGTTAATAGTAGTGGAACACCTAATTCATCCATCTTAAGTGTTATTGTTGCATTAATCCCATAACAACAATTGGTATTAGAGCCTGGTTCTCATTTATATAAGTTTGCTTAGACTTTAAGTAGAATTGCAACCTTTAGTTTTAATGTACAAAATGAAGGATCATCAACCTCTAGGCCACCTTTTTTTGATGGTAATGACTATGCCTAACGGAAAACTATGATGATTATATATCTTTAATACATTGATTATGATTTATGTTTATCTATAAAGAATGGACCTCATAAACATACCAGAACCGAAAATGGTGTTACAATTCCTAAGGATATGAGTGAGTATATGGATGGTGATAAAAAAAAATTACTTTCTATGAATACTAAAGCTTTGAATACTTTGTATAATGCATTACATAAAAGTAACTTTAATAGAATCACATCTTGCAAAAATGCTAGGGATATATGACATGCTTTAGAGATAACACATGAAGAAAGTAACAAGGTTAAAAAATCCAAAATAGAAATGTTAGTTCATTAATATGAATTATTCAAAATGCTTTTAAATAAGTTTACTAGAATGACAATTATGACTAATAGTTTGTATAATCTTGGTAGGACTAATATGAATTCTAATATCATGAGCAAAACTCTTATGTCCTTACTGAAGACTTGTGACGCAAGGGTGATGGCTATTCAAAAAGCCAATGATCTCACCAAACTTCCATTGGAATAGCTTATTGGTTCTTTGATGACATATGAAATAATAATGGAAAAGCAAGAGCAAAAAGAAAAGCTAAAGAAGCATTCAAAAATCATACATCATGTTGATAATGATGATGATCAAAAAAGAAATTGAAAAAGATATTTCTTTGATCACAAGACAATTCTGAAGCTTTCTAAGGAAGAAGCAAGGAAATAAAAGATTAATAAACTTTACACAAAAAAAAAAAAGAAAACAAAGAGGAACCTAGCAAAGAGCAATCAAGGTCTTTCAAATGCAACAAGATGAGATATATCAAGGTAGATTATTATATTCTTCAAAACAAGAAGAAAAGTTATCATCACAAGAAGGCAATGAAAATAACTTGGAGTAACGATTCAGATTTTAGCTCAAACAATGAGGAAGAGCATGTTGCAAACATGTGTTTAATAGGAATTGAGAATGATAATGAGGTACTTTTTTCAGATGATGAACCAGACCTCTCTTATAATAAATTGTGTGATGCTTTTGAGAAATTATATGATGAATTCTAAAAGTTAGGTTCTAAGTATAGTTTACTAAAAAAGATTTATGCATGTTTACTTATTGATAAAGATATATTAGAAAAGAAAGCATGCATTATAGTTGATGATTGCAATAAGATGAACCAACTTGAAAAGGAAAATAAGGCTTTAAAGGAAAATGTTTAAAAGTTAAACATTACATTAGGAAAATTCACTCAAGTTTCTAAGATTTTGGAAACCATGTTGGCTAGTCAAAGATGTGTTTTCAACAAAAAAAGGTTAGGCTACCAACCTAAAAAGAAGCAAAAGTATTTGAAAAATTACTTCGTCAAAGCCAAACAATCACATGACTCAAACCATGGGTCATTTGATTTATACATGTTCTATTAAGAAGGACAAGAGTTATAATATGACTCGGGTTCCAAAAGGAACCACCACTAACCACAAAGGACTGAAGAAGGTATGGGTACCAAAAACCTCATCATGGTTTTATGTGTGTAGGAATCAAGTGAATATAGGGAGTGGTTCTTCTTGGATAGTGTTTACTCAAGACATATGACCAAAAATGATTTATTTTTCTTAAGCATTACCAAGATCAATAGTGGAAAAGTCATATTTGGAGACAACTTAAAAGGAAAGATCATTGGAGTTGGCAATATTAAAGGGAAGTCTTCTCCTTTAATAGAAAATTTATTTCTTGTTGATAGCTTAAAACATAATTTGCTTAGTATTAACCAATTATATGATAAAGGCTATATGATTGTTTTTAACCATGCATGTTGTTTAATCCTTGAAAATGACAAAGTTATATTAGTTGATAATAGAAAAGGAAATGTTTATAAGATTAAGATTGATGCATGCATGGAGATAGAAAGTTGTCTTTTTGCTAGCATTAATGATAGTTTTCTTTGGCATAGAATACATGTCATATAAGCATAGACATCTTTTCTAAACTTTTCAAAAATGAACTTGTTAAAGATCTTCCTCATATTGCATTCAAAAAGAAAACGTTATGAGATGTTTTTCAAATGGCTAAACAAGTTAAAACATCTTTTAAGAGCAAGAACCATATTTCTACCGAAAGCTCTTTAGAATTGCTACACATAGATCTTTTTGGTCCAATTAGAAATAAAAGCTTAAATGGTAATAAATTTGTGTTTGTGATTATTGATAATTTTATAAGATATACATGAGTTTGTTTTTAAAATCAAAAGATTAAACTATTTATGAATTTGTAAAGTTTTCAAAGAAGGTTGGAAATGAAAAGATTTTTCGATCATAAACATAAGGAGTGATCATGGTGGTGAATTTGTTAGTGATTTGTTCGAAAAGTTTTGTGGAAAAAAAGGATACCACCTGATTCAAAATGTTTTATTCTTAACACCAAAGACAAATTGGATAAATTTGACTCAAAATCTAATGTTATATTTTTTCTCGGTTATTTCTCCTCAAGCAAAGCATATAGAGTATATAATAATATAACACCGTGTCTTGAAGAATTTCATGTATGTTGTCTTCAAGGAAACTCAAAATAATAAAATTGTTGAGATTCTTTATCACATTAATGAATGTGGGCAACATTTGAGTCTTAATGATAAGACCCCTATGGAGGCTAACAATAAAAAAATAAATAAAGACCAACCAAGCACAAGTAATCAATAAGAGATGGTAAGTAACTCTTTTATTCCACCAAAAGAGCTAAGGTACATAATCTCTTACCTTTTTGAGTTAATTATTGACAACCATTTTGAAGAACAAAGGCTATAACTTCATTTACAAATATAAATGGTCATTTTGTTTTTGTTTCATATATAAAACCTAAATCATTTCTTGAAACTGAAAATGATGATAATTGAATTTTAGCCATGCAAGATGAGTTAAACCAATTCAAAAGAAAATTATGTAAGAGAACTAATCCTTAGACATAACAACCAATTAATTATTGGAACTAAATGGGGTTTTAGGAACAAAGTTGATGAGCATGAGACCATTGTTAGAAACAAAACTAGACTAGTTGTCAAAAGTTATAATCAAGAAGAAGATATTGATTATAAAGAAACCTTTGCACTGATGGCTCGATTAAAATAAATAAGAATGCTTTTAGCTTTTTGCATGCCATGCTAATTTTACACTTTTTTAAATGAATGTTAAAAGTGCATTTTCAAATGGTCTTATTATGGAAGAAGTGTATGTTAAGCAACCTCAAGGTTTTAAAAACTTTCATTTTCCCGATCATGTTTTCAAACTCAAATAGGCTTTATATGGTTTAAAACAAGCAACATGAGCATGGTATGATAAATTAAAATCTTTTCTTATTGATAATAGTTTTAACATTGATAAAATTAACATCACCCTCTTCACAAAGAGAAAAAGGTAAAGATATCTTGTTTGTGTAAATATATGTTGATGTTACTATATTCGATGCTACTAAAGAATCTCTTTGTAAGGAATTTGCAGGATGTATGCAAGATGAATTTGAAATGAGCATGATGGGAGAATTAAATGTTTTTCCTTAAATTGCAAATCAAACAAGCAAAGGATGACATCTTCATCAACCGAAGCAAGTGTATCAAAGATCTACTAAAAGATTTAGGATGAAACATGTCAAAGAAGTTGACACACCTATAAGAACATCAACCAAGCTTGATATGGATGAAAATGATAAGAATATAGACATCACCAAATATCGAGGTATAATCGGTTTATTCTTATATTTAACTGCAAGTATACTCGATATTATGTTTTGTGTATGTCTATGTGGAAATTTTCAAACATGTCCTAAAGAATTCCATGTTAGTGCTATAAAATGAATTTCTTTGATATTTGCATGTACAATTGATTTAGGGTTGTGGTATTCGAAAGGAAGCGAGTTGAATTTGATTCAGTATTCAGATGCTGGATTTATTGGGTGTAAAGTTGATAAAAATAGTACTAGTGAAACTTGTTATTTTAGGATCATCACTAGTATTTTGGGCTAGTAAAAAACAAAACTCAATAGCCCTATCAACAACTGAAGTCGAATATATTATAGCGGGTAGTTGTTGTGCACAAAGTTTATGGATAAAACAAACCCTAAAAGACTCTGGTCTTAATTTTGATAATATATTGTTGGTTAATTGTGTTTAATTGTTTATTTAAATTAATCACAATATTTATAAATATTGGTTGAACACCTAATTCAACTCTTTTAGGTGTTATTATTGCCTTAATCTGAGAATAACAGTTTCCAAAAATATACGTTACTCCTCCTATTTTTCACTTTATCACTTTTTAGCCCTTTTAGTTTTTTAAAATGCATTTTAGTCCAAAATTTTATTTTTCTTGTTTCTTAGTCTTTGTTTTAGAGTGGAGGGATAAATTCGTTAGATTCCAATGATAGAGAGAGAAAATATTTGTTGACATCAATTTAGGTCACTAAAAAAGTCAATTTTGATGTTAATGGGTTCCAATCGATGAGAGGAGTTGTAATGGGGTGTTATTTGGCCTTCCTATTGCTTGAGATGATATATTTGAGCTCAACAAGGTTTTTGAATTCTGGTTGATTTTAAGTTTTTAGACATGTTTTTAGGTTATTTGATCCCATAAACAAGCTTAACAAGGTCTTTAGGGTATTTTCTAAGTGTTTTAGGTCACAAATAGGTTGAAAAAATAAATTTTATAGAAAAAAAATACTACTACCCTAATTTTTCAGCGACTCTCTATTCGTTGGATTCTGGAGACGTAGATGACATGTCTTTTGCCTCATTTTATTTTTTAAATAGTGAGCAAACGATGTGTTGTCCACCCTCTATTATTAGAAAAAAAAAAAGGCTCAACGTGCCGGCCATGCCTATGTTTATGGGCCAGATGTGTGGCTTGGCCTGCGCACTTGGCTTAATTGATATTTTTTAAAATGATATTTTTTTTAATGCTTTTTTAGCTCTTTAAAATTAAAAAAAAAATTCATCCTTCGTCATTTAAGTTTCTCTTTTTGTTATTCTCATTAAAAAAAAAACCTTTTTGTTTATCTAACTTTAAAAAAGGCTATTTTTTCTTTTTTCAGCCCCACACTTCGTGTGACTAAATAAAGAATAATTTAAGAGATAGAAAGTTATTAAATTCAATATGATACATGACCCAAATCACGAGTTTAATAGGTTGATCTAGATTTACTTGGGTCTTTTTTTTTATTTTTTTTGAATTGAATATTTTTAATTTTTAATTTAGTCTTTCAACATTCAGTTCCTTGGGTATTGAGCCTTGTTATTTGTGTTTGATTTGCTTTGGATGGATTATCATGGTCTTATGATTTAGGTTGTAAATTGAGCTGGTTAATCTTGATTGACTCAGGTCAATTTAATATGTTGTTGTTACAATATTTGAGAAAATAATTATTCAATATGTCATCATCTCAATATTAAAAAAATATATCATAAAATATGTGTTGGATTTTGTATTCATGATTAATTCTTTTTCAGAAAACACATCATCAATCCCTAAAGGTTTTTTTTTTTTTGCATTAGAAAAAAAGATTTATGGAAAAGTGTGTTTTTAAAATCTTTCAGTTCAAAAATATTGTTATTGTTAAATAAAAATAATAATTTCTTTCCCCTCAAGATTGTGTCGGTCATCCAAAATGATTAATATAATCATAAGTTTTTTTATTTTTAAAAAATATTAAATTGATGATAATTTTAATGATTTTAATAAAAAATAAAAAATTATTTTAGAGTGTTTTTACATATTAATAAACATTTTATACACAATTATTATGCTGCCATCAACATTTACATTAAAAAATATATAACTCTCTTTCACTATAGTCAAATAACACTCGAAGGTTTATCCTTTTAATAAATTATTGTATTTAGTATTAGTTCATCTTAAAAAAAATTATATGTTTTTTATACATATCATCAACAAGTTTGGTTATTTTCTATTTTCATAGCCGATTTTATCTTATGACAATATTATAAAGAGAGGTTTATTAGCTTTTATTGCAAACTAAATTCTCTTCTTCTTCTTTTTTTCTATTGATACTCATCTAAATTTTAAGCTAACATATGAATTTTAAAACGTTTATTTTTATTTTAAATATAAACAAAAATAATGCTATATAATTGATTAATTTTTAGAATTAGAAAAACTATTTAATTTATTATTAAAATAAAAACCAAGAGACTAATTTATAATTTATTGTGTTATTGAGTTTATTTGTCTAAAAATATGCAATGTGTATTTATGATATGTTAAACCGTTTATTATTGTGGTAATTTTTATTTTTTTATTTAATTATAAAGAAAATTTTTTTTGATTAGTCCAATAATTTATATTTTTAAATTGAACCCCGCATATAATTATATTTCAAACATTAATTTTATAAAAACTAAAATAATTTGTTTATCTCACAACAATTTTAACTAAACAGTTTATATTTTTAAAATTACTAATAAAATTACTTATTAAATTTTTTTTAAAAAAAAATGCAATTGCATAAGCTAAACACTACCTAATTTAACTTGTGTTTTGAATTTTGTTATCTTGACGGTGAGATCAGCTGGCTTAAGGTTATTAAATTATTTGACTGGATGATGAGCTGAGAGAGGTTTCTATTGTCATTACTTGTTATTTTAATGAAAGCTTCGTGTATTCAATTCATGGAAGTCTGAACAATGACAATAATGCCCCGAGGTAAAAGGATAGGTGAGGGAGTTCCATTTGTGTTACGGTGAACCATACTTCTAACCTTCCTTTTTTATTTTATTGTATTAGTTGCGAATGAGTTCTTCATTATATTTGATTATAGGAGTAATTGACTGATTTATTTTTATATATTGGATAGTATTCTTTGACATGTTCATCCTTATATATTTATTATTTTCTCCCATATACTTTTTTTTTATTATTATTATTTGATAAAATACCCCTCAAATTATAAGAACATTAAAAAAAAGGGTGAAACTTAACTATAAAAAATTAAAGAAACTTGAAAACTTTAGGAAAAGAACTTACAAAACATAATAACAATAAAAAGAAAAAAGAAAAAAAAATGAAAGTACCTAGTAAAATCTAAAGGTTAAAAAATTGATCTGATTTTGTAGGACACGAGTTCTAAACATTTTTCATTAGTCTCTATGTTTTTTCTATATTTTTATTAATTATTTTAATTTTTTTGAAATATTCAAAGTTTTTGTCTTTCTGAATTTTTTAATTTTTTTAGTTTTTTTGTTTTTTGATTCGGTTAATTTAAAAAAAAAATTGTAATTTTTTATATCCTTATAAATATATAAGGATATATGAATTTTAAGAAAATTCTCACATGGAGAAATATGTTCAAGGATCGATGAATATAATGTCCTTAAATCATATCTCTCTCTTTTTTAAAATTGAAATTCACTTGCCAATAATTATTCTTCTAACTTGAATTTTGATTTTCAATTATAAAATTTTCTTTCTTTTCTTTATTTTTTCCTAAGAATATATTTAGAAAGTTTGTTTTCGTGTTAATAATTTTAATGTGTTAATATATATATATATATATATATATATATATATATATAGACAGAGACATCGACCATTAATCTTACTAAAACAAATATATCAGATAATATGCGGTAAATTAAGAATTGAGTTCGACTAGAGATCCCTATCTGCCCACTCAGTGATGGAATCAGGATGGCTCGAGCCGCTGAGTAAAAGGTGATGAGTGCTGGTTGGAAGACAGCTAGAATGGCATCCACACCATGAGCACTAACAATCTGGCAACAGTCCACTTGTCATGATATGATTAGGGGGCGTATTGAGGGCAGCAAAATGCGTGGAATGGTTCTCTTATTTTAAGAGAAGGTGACTTGTCAGCACGCAAAGAGAAACAATAAGACATCCTCGAATGACAGAAGATATTGGGAAAAGATGATGGTGAACCAATTTGCAACAATAATTTACATTTAGGAGTCAATAAATATACTTATCATTTTGACATGACTCTTTTAATAATGACCCATGGTTTTTTTTATAATAATTATGTCTCCAATTTTTAAATTTATATTTATTTACTAATTCTTTGTGTTTATACATATTGTGGTTTTCTTGGGTTTTTTATGGAATATATATATATCAAAAAAAAAAAGGAACTAAGCCTAGAGGTCATTTACTGGACACACCTGCATTGTCCATCTTTTTACAAATCATTATTGATTAAAAAAGTGGTCTTTTTTTTTAATTTTAATCTCTCTTTTTTTACTGAATCCTTTTCTAGCCAAGTCGATGGTCAATTATTTCAAAATTGTTAACAAAAACTAAAATTAAAGGATAAACGACCAAAGAGAAAATAGGTGGTTGTTTCTATTGATCTTTAGGTAATATATTTATGATTTTATATATATATTGATGATGATAATAATATCAAAATTATATTAATAATATGCTTAGTTGAGAATAAACTTTAAACATGTAAGAATACATCAACAAGCATGGATCAAGTCCAAGAAGAAAGCAAAATGAATTTTTCATTTTAGTGCTCATATATAAATCTTTATATCCTACTTGATAACACTAACAAAAATGAATTCACACACTTCACTTTGCATACATTTTAAAAGGATTAATAAAACGGTTCCAAGAATTCATCAGGTTTAAAACTTTCAAAACTAGAATTATGCGTGAACTAGTTGATCGTTTGGTGTTATCAAATGTTATTTAGTGAGTTATAGAAATCATAGTATTCAATTGTATTATCTACTCTTTGAAAGAGTATTATTACATTTCAAACAATTGTAAACCTTCAAGAGTTTAGGAGAAAAACTATTAGTCATTGGTGAGATGCATCACCTAGGTAAAAAATCTTGAAGTTGATATTTCTTCAAGTAGTGAAAAAAAAAGGGCTCAATAAGGATTCACCAAGGACATTGTAATATCTGGCTTGGATTAGTTAATAATATAATACTCAAGACCGGCTTGGTGCATGAGGTGTTGATGTGAGTTTGTTGAACCACATTAAAAATCGAGTTTGCAATCTCTCTTCCTTATCCTTTTACTTTACGCAATTTAATTATATTGTTGGTTAATTGTGTTTAATTGTTTTTTAATTAATTGCAATATGTGTTAATATTAGTGGAACATCTAATTCACTCATTTAGGTGTTATTGTTGCCTTAATCCTATAACAACAATTGGCATTAAAGTCTGGTTCTCATTTATAAGTTTGCTTAGACTTTGAGTAGAATTGCAACCATTAGTTTTAATGTACAAAATAAAGGATCATCAACCTCTAGGCCACCTTTCTTCGATGGTAATGATTATGCCTATTGGAAATCTATGATGATTCTATATCTTCAATCGATTGATTATTGATTAGTACTTAAAATTGTATTTTTATCAAGGTTTTATATCATCATTTTGCACTTAAAGTATCTATAACTCCTTAACTAAAGCATGTTTTATAATAACAAGTCTGATACCATAAGATACCTTTAATTTATGGTAAATGTTTATCTTAAATGCAGGCCTATCACATAAATGAAAGGATTGATTGATGAGTTTAAGTACGGAAATTGAAAGGACAAAGAGAGGGCCAAACTTAGTAAAGAGATGTTGGTTCAGTCCAAACTGGAACACTGTTCGGTCATCGGGTCATATCTGGAGCTGTAGATCTTGGATTTAGGTTTGCCTTATATGGATGGAAAGCTAAGAAATATGCCTAAAACTTTCATGGGAGTCCAAGATTTAAAAAGGTCATTTTCAAGTCCAAATTACAGCAACAATGGAGAAATCTGAATCTGTCCTGCAGCCCAGACACTGTTCAGTGTTCAGCCCATATCTCGAGTTTTATAAGTCCAAATGACCTTAAATTTTTAGCCTGGAAAGCTGAGACAATTTCCTAGAACTTTCATGATTTAAGTCTGTTCAAATTATGATGTTATCAATGATGTTTTTGGCAGACAAGAAGATAAAGACTGTCACCAAGTCAAGATGTGGCCACCTACTCAACAATTAGTCAACAAATCAATAGTTCTGAATTTTGGCCTATAAAAGGAGGTATTTGCCATATATTTAGGCATCTTGGTTTTCAGATCAAGATCATGCTCTTGCTCTCTCTTTATATTTTGTAATGCTTAAGTTTTGCATATATTAATCTCTTACTTATGCTTTTCATTTCCTTTTCTTGTTTATTTATGTTTCTCTCTTTTATTATGTTTAGCTAAGTTTATCATGTCAAGGTGAAAATGTTACATTAATGGTGTAAGAATAAGTATAATATAAACTCAATATGGACCTTAATATTTGATACTAACATGTTTTATATTTGTTATTTTGTTCACTTTTAATACTTTGCTTGTTAAATGGTTAATCTAGATTTATGTTGTATAACCCTTGGTATAACAAATATTTGGCATTTTCATAGCCCAACCGTATGGTATAACCGACACCTGTGCTATGAAAGAAATTTGATTTGTTGTTAACATAAGTTATAATCATGAATGCCTAACAACATTTACAAGTATTAGCATTATTCGAATAAGATAACTAATGTAATCATGTTAACAATTTATAATCCGATTGGAACCTTCTTTGTGTGTGGTTTCCAGTTGAGTAATAAAAAAAGTTTATACTATACTTGTTTGAAATATCATTAGTGGATCTTCTAACCTTGACAATTATTTTATCCTTGTTTAATCCTTATATCAATATCACATCTCAAAGCTCTCTTTGTTATTATTGTTGTTGTTGTTGTTGTTTATAATTTATACTATTAACCTCTTTGTGGTTCGACCCCGGTCTTGCCGGGTTATTTATTACTTCGACACTCCTGCACTTGGGAGAAGACATCAATCTTTTGGTCGTGTCAAGTTTTTGGCGCCGTTGCCGGGAGGTAAATTCTTGTAAAATTATAATATTTATTTTATTTTCTCTTTTCACCTTTCATTTTATCTAACTTTTGTTTTGTTTTGTTTTGTTTTGTTTCTTTTTCCTTTTCTTTTCTTCTTTTTATTCTCTTCCTACACGTGCATGAGAGTTTGGTCACGTACATTAAGTGGTAGACTTTGTAGGGTATCCTTATTATTTTCAGAAAATATGGCCGAAGAAGATAACCAGTCACTTCATAACGAGAATAATGAGAATATTCGTGTTAGAACACTTAGAGACCACATGAATCCCACAAGAACAAGTACACCCTCATGCATAGTTTTTCCTCCTGATGCATCTCATTTTAATTTTAAGTCAGACATTATTCAACTTTTACCTTGTTTTCATGGCTTAGATTTAGAAAATTCATACTTGCATTTAAGAGAATTTGAGGAGGTTTGTAACACCTATAATGACTCAAATTATAGCATGAACACCATCAGGTTAAAACTTTTTTCTTTTTCATTAAAAGATAAAGCTAAAACATGGCTATAAAATTTGAGACCAAGATTTATTCATGCTTGGGATGAAATGCAACAACAATTTTTAAAGAAATTTTTTCCATCTCACAGAACAAACTCTTTCAAAAAACAAATCATCACTTTCACTCAAAAACCAGGAGAAACATTTTACCAATGTTGAGATAGGTATCGAGACTTGCTTAATACTTGCCCTCATCGTGGTTTTGAGACATGGAGATTAGTTTCACATTTTTATGAAGGGTTAACTTCTAGAGATAGGCAAATGGTTGAATTGATGTGCAATGGAACTTTTAAGGATAAGACCCTAATAAAGCAATGGAGTACCTAGACTTGCTAGCTGAAAATGCTCAAAATTGGGACACTACAGGCACTTATGAGGCACCAAGTAAAACCCAACCTCATACATCTAGTGGAGGTATGTACAACCTTAGAGAAGATCATGACCTCCAAGCCAAGTTTACATCTTTAGCTAGAAAAGTTGAGGCACTAGAATTAAAAAAGAGTGGTCAACTAAAATCTGTTCAAGACATTGTGTGTCAAATCTATGAAACTAATGAACATTCAACCAATGACTGTTTAACTTTGCCTTCTTTTAAGGAATGTCTCCATGAACAAGCTCATGCTTTAAACAGTTTCCAAAGGCCCAATCATAACCTATACTCGCAAACATACAACCCTGGTTGGAGATATCACCCAAATTTCAATTGGAAGAGTGATAATAATAATGCACAAACTTTACAGCCACCGTTTCAAGCACACCATAATTTTCAAAATTCTCATGGATATGCACCTCCTTATGCTTCACCTCCTAGAAGAAATCTTGAGGAAACATTGCATGCATTCATTGAAAAGCAAGAGACAATCAACACTCAACTTGCTCAAAGCATGACAGATTTTAAAGATACTCTTGCAAAATTGACATATGCTCTCAGTTTTCAAGAGAAAGGTAAGTTTCCATCTCAACCACAATAAAATCCAAAGGGGCAATACAATGTGAATGCAAGTAGTTCTGGAAGCCAACACATGGATCAAGCCAAATCAGTCATCACTCTTCGCAGTGGTAAGGTTATTGAAAAATCCATTCTTGAACCTTGTGAGAAAGATGATGAGTCAATCTCTGAGGGTAAGGAAGGGGTTGAATCTGAACATTGCAAAAAAAAGACTGATTCCCCACCAGCACTTCCATTTCCTCATGCCATGACCAAACAAAGGAAAGTCAATCACAACTCTGAAATCTTTGAAACTTTCAAACAAGTAAGGATCAATATACCTTTTTTGGATGCTATTAAACATGTTCCTTCTTATGCTACATTTTTTAAAGATCTGTGCACTGTGAAGAGAAAACTGAATGTGAAAAAGAAAGCCTTTTTATCCGAACAAGTAAGTGTCATTCTTCAGAACAATAATGCTTTGAAATATAAAGACCCTGGTTGTCCTACAATTTCATGCTTTATTGGAGAACATAAAATTGACAGAGCTTTACTTGATCTTGGAGCTAATGTGAATTTACTTCCATATTCAGTTTTTTAAAGTCTCAATCTAGGTGAGTTAAAACCAACTTCTGTAACTCTTTTACTTGCCGATAGATCTGTAAAAGTGCCTAGAGGAATAGTTGAAGATGTGTTAGTACAAGTCGATAAATTCATTTACCCTGTGGATTTTATTGTCTTGGATACACAACCTGTTGAAGCATGTAATTCATTTCCTGTTATTTTAGGACGTCCGTTTCTTACAACTTCTTATGCATTGATTAATTGTAGGAATGGACTGATGAAGCTATCATTTGGAAACATGACATTGGAGATGAACATTTTCAATATTTGTAAGCAACCTGGAGATGATAATGATTTACAGGAAGTGGACTTTACTGAAAAATTAGTTCATGATCAATTTCAAACCACTTCTAGTGAAACTGAGATTGATGAATCTGACGATTTGCAAATGGTTTATTTTCAGGAAGAATCAAAGGCAAATAGTTGGAGACCGAAAATTGAGGAATTGCCACCACGATTAATTGAGTCCATACCTTCAAGTGTTCAACCACCAAAACCTGATTTGAAGCCCTTACCATTCAATCCCAAATACTCATTTTTGGGAGAAAATGAAACTTTTCTGGTAATAATCTCCTCCAAACTTAATGCACTTCAAGAAGGTAAGTTATTACAAACTTTGAAAATGCATAAAAATGCATTAGGATGGACCATAGCTGACATAAAAGGAATTAGTCCTTTGATTTGCACACACATGATTTATTTAGAGGAAAATGCTAAACCCTCTAGAGAAATGCAACGAAGGCTTAATCCTAATATGAAAGAAGTAGTGAAAAATAAAGTCATTAAGCTTCTAGATAATGGAATCATTTATCCTATTTCTGACAACAAATGGGTAAGTCCTACCCAAATTGTATCCAAGAAGTCTGGAGTCACTGTGATAACAAATGAGAAAAATGAGTTAATTCCAACTAGGACTATTATTGGTTGACGTATGTGCATTGACTATAGGAAACTTAATTCAATGACTAGAAAAGATCATTTTCCTTTACCTTTCATGGATCAAATCTTAGAAAGAGTTGCAGGTCATGAATTTTATTGTTTCCTAGATGGTTATTCAGGTTATAACCAAATTGAAATTGCATTGGAAGATCAAGAGAAGACTACTTTCACATGTCCATTTAGTACTTTTACATATCGAAGGATTCCTTTTGGATTATGCAATGCACCAGCCACATTTCAAAGATGCATGCTCAGTATATTTAGTGATATGGTTGAACTTTTTCTTGAAATTTTTATGGATGATTTTTCTGTTTTTGGCGATTCATTTGATGATTCTTTGACTAACTTAGAAAAGGTTTTGAGTAGGTGTGAAGAGAAGAATCTTGAACTGAATTGGAAAAAATATCACTTTATGGTAACAAACGGCATTGTACTTGGTCACACTGTTTCATCGAAAGGAATTGAGGTTGACAAATCTAAAATCGAGTTAATTGCTAACTTGCTAACACCAAAATCTGTTAAAGATGTTAGATCATTCTTAGGACATGCTGGTTTTTATAGAAGGTTCATTAAAGATTTTAGTGTGATATCCAAGCCCTTGAGTAACCTTCTAACAAAGGATAATATTTTTGAATGGACTGAACATTGTGAAGAAGCCTTTGTTAAACTGAAAAACTTGCTTACTTCTGCTCCTATCATTCAACCTCCTGATTGGTCATTACCTTTTGAAATAATGTGTAACGCTAGTGATTATGCTGTGGGTGCTGTCTTGGGACAAAGAAAAGATAAGAAACCTTATGTGATTTACTATGCAAGTAAAACTTTAAATAGTGCTCAAATGAATTACACCACCACTGAAAAAAGAATTACTTGCAGTAGTATTTGCATGTGAAAAATTCAGGTCTTATCTTGTTGGCTCACCTGTTGTTGTTTTTAGTGATTATGCAGCATTGAAATATCTTCTTTCTAAGAAAGATTCTAAGGCTAGATTGGTTCGGTGGATTTTGTTACTTCAAGAATTTGATATCACAATCAAAGACAAGAAAGACACCGAAAATTTTATCGCAGATCACTTTTCAAGATTGACAATAGATTTGAGATCTGACATCACACCAATCGATGACTACTTTCCTGACGAATCTTTATTTTCTGTCTCTACAATGCCTTGGTATACTAATATTGTTAATTTTCTTATTTCAGGACAATTGCCAGCTCATTGGAGTACCCAAGACAAAAGAAAGTTCTTGAACGAAGTAAAGAACTTTTATTGGGATGACCTTTATTTATTCAAATATTATCCTGATCAAATATTTCAAAGATGCATTCCTGACAATGAGGTAAGTAGTGTCATTAAATTTTGTCATTTTGAGGCATGTGGGGGTCATTTCTCATCAAGAAAGACCACTGCAAAAATCTTACAAAGTGGATTTTACTGGCCCACCATGTTCAAGGACTCACATGCATTCTGCAAGACTTGTGAAAATTGTCAAAAGTTGGGATCTATTTCAAAACGTCACATGATGCCCTTAAATTCTATTCTTGTCATTGAGATCTTTGACTGTTGGGGTATAGATTTCATGGGTCCATTTCCTCCATCATTTGGTTTCTTGTACATATTAGTCGCACTAGATTATGTTTCAAAATGGATAGAGGCAATTCCAAGTCGAAATAATAACCACAAAATAGTAATAAAGTTCTTGAAAGAAAATATTTTGAGTCGATTTGGAATCCCTCGAGTCATGATAAGTGATGGTGGAACACATTTCTACAACAAGCCATTTGAGTCTTTAATGAAGAAATATGGAATCACACACAAAGTTGCCATCCCTTATCACCCTCAAACAAGTGGACAAGTAGAGCTTGCTAACAGGGAGATCAAACAAATCTTGAAAAAAACAGTGAACCCTAATAGGAAAAACTAGTCTTTAAGACTTAATGATGCACTTTGGACTTATTGAACTGTTTATAAAACATCATTAGGTATGTCACCTTATAAACTAGTCTATGAAAAACCTTGTCACTTGCGTGTGGAACTTGAACATAAAGCTTATTGGGCTATTAAAGCTTTCAATTCAAACCTTGATGATGCTAGTCAGCTGCATAAGTTACAAATAAATGAGCTTGAGGAAATAAGAAATGATGCATATGAGAATTCAAAAATTCATAAAGCAAGAATCAAAGAATTTCATGACAAGGGAATCTTGAGAAAAACATTTGATGTTGGTCAAAAAGTTTTGCTTTATAATTCTCGACTCCATTTATTCCCTGGAAAGCTAAGATCAAGATGGAACGGTCCTTTTATTGCGAAACATGTGTATCCATATGGGGCCTGTGATATCGAGAATCTAAAGAATGGCAATGTTTTCAAGATAAATGGACATCGTTTGAAAGTTTACTTTGACAATTTTTCAGTTGAAAATGACTCTATTGAATTAAGTGATCCTGTATATAAAGCTTGATTCTTTTTCTCATATTGTTTTGTGTTTCGTTTTGGTGTGAATTTTTTTTTTATTTGTCTTTCTCACCCCGGTCAAATGGCGGATAATGGTACTCCGTGACTTCAGTCGGTTCTTTCAGTTTCCCATAATAACTAATATTTGTATATATTTGTGCAATTCTTTGCTCTTTCTCTCTTCTTTGAATCTCTTCTCCAATTCTCATTTGAAAATGGACACCACTCTTGAAAAATTGAAAAAGTACTTTCCCGCTCTACCTCAGAATGCGATTACAAAAATTTACCGTGCTAGGTGTGCAAGATTGAGGTTGTTAATGAATCATGGAATTCCTGAAGATATTCGTTGGCTGATTGAAGCAAAGGTCCGATTATCAGGTGAGTCCTCTAATTCTTTCATTTCACACATGCCTGGAACAGGTAAAAGCACTTTTGCAAAGAAACGTCGTGCAAAACGACTGAAAGTCTGTCACAGATGTGCCAGATGGACTTGTAATGCAACATGTCGTTCTTTAGGAATGGTATCTATAAACCGTGAAGATAAAATACAATTCATTAAGGATGGCCTGAGTAAGGGGTCTTTAGATAATCTTCTATTGACCCTTGAGACGCATCCTAGTGGAGATGTGCATCGTGCAATTCATGATTTATGGCCCCATTTTCATAAAGAACATGATCGACTTAGTCTTGGGAATCTGACTAAAAAAGACCCTGTTTGCCAGTTTTTAAGAAAACTGGATGGGAAGCCTATCCCCGACCCATAGAGGGCATTTAAGCCGTTCTTGGACGTAAAACCAAGGGAAGATGTGAGCCACAATCACAACTACCTGTACATACACATGCTTTTCAAAATAAGTAAATAAATAAATAGAGAGAGTGTGTGAGACTCCAGCTAGCCTACATATAGGTGGTATGATTGCATTTTTAATTTCTCATCTATAAAATCTTTTCTTTCTTCCCTTCATTTCTACTTAACCCATACATTCAACTCTTATTAGGATGGCAGAGTAAGGAGGAATTTTATTGACTCTTGAGACGCATCTTAGTAAATAGTTTTATCAAGGCCTATCAGAATACTTCTTGAAATATTCATGTTTACAAACTCTCGCATTGTTATCACTTGATTCTGCTCATATACTCATTTAACAAGTATTCTTAAACCTTTATTTTCACACACACACTCTAACATATGATTGTGGGTTGCACATTGGATTATTACATTATTTATGTTCTTTTGTTAAAGGTAATAACTAAGGGAAAGGGATAGTATATAATTTGGAAAAAAAAACAAATTGATAATATCGATGATAATAAAAACGTAGATAAGTTTGGTTTCGTAGCCTCCCTAACCTAAGCAATTAAGCCCGAAGAGGTGTTTTAACACCTAATACCCTAAAGTCAACTGACTTGGGAGCTATTGGTCCAAAGCTTGTTACATGGGTTAAGGAGAAAAGCTTAAGAAAATCAAACATTGCACTATCTACGTATCAATATCTGCAACCCGAGTTACTAAGCTCGTAGGGGTGTCTCAACACCTAATGCCCTAAGACCAATTGGGTTAAGGAGCCATTAGCCGAAAGCTCATTACATGGGTTAAAGATGCATTGTGTTTTAAGTTATATGTATATATATTTAAAAGAAAAAAAAGATAAAAAAGAAGATAATAATCTCAACCCAAGAAAGTTAACCTTAAACATTAAAATAGAATATTGTTTTCTTCCAATAAAAGCCCCATCATCTATGTTTTCATACATTAAGCATATAAAAAGGAAGATTTATTAATATTTTGTTTAAGAGGTATTGAGCAGATATATAAATTTAATGAGAGTTTGTTTATCTGGATAGATTAATGGAAGTTGAATGGTGAATGCCTTGCTTTGTGGAATTTGCAAATTGTTTTTCTATTTTAACGCTTTGATTACTAGGGACTAGTAATAAGCTGGTTGGGGGGGTGATTAGTACTTAAAAATGCATTTTTATCAAGGTTTTATATCATCATTTTGCACTTGAAGTATCTATAACTCCTTAACTAAAGCATGTTTTATAATAACAAGTCTGATACCATAAGATACCTTTAATTTATGGTAAATGTTTATCTTAAATGCAGGCCTATCACATAAATGAAAGGATTGATTGATGAGTTTAAGTACAGAAATTGAAAGGACAAAGAGAAGGCCAAACTTAGAAAAGAGATGCTGGTTTAGTCCAAACTGGAACACTGTTCGGTCATCGGGTCATATCTGAAGCTGTAGATCTTGGATTTAAATCTGCCTTATATGGATGGAAAGCTAAGACATAGGCCTAAAACTTTCAGAAGTCCAAGATTTAAAAAGGTCGTTTTCAAGTCCAAATTGTAGCAACAATAGAGAAGTCTGAATCTGTCTTGCAGCCCAGACACTGTTCAGTGTTCAGCCCATATCTCGAGTTCTAGAAGTCCAAATGACCTTAAATTTTTAGCCTGGAAATCTGAGACAATTTCATGAACTTTTATGATTTAAGTCTGTTCAAATTATGACGTTATCAATGACCTTTTTAGCAAACAAGAAGATAAGAATTGTCACCAAGTCAAGATGTGGCCACCCACTCAACAATTAGTCAACAAATCAATAGTTCCGAATTTTAGCCTACAAAAGGAGGTATTTGCCATGTATTTAGGCATCTTGGTTTTCAGATCAAGATCATGCTCTTGCTCTCTTTTTATATTTTGTAATGCTTAAGTTTTACTTATATTAATCTCTTACTTATGCTTTTCATTTCATTTCCTTGTTTATTTATGTTTCTCTCTTTCATTATGTTTAGCTAAGTTTATCATGTCAAGGTGAAAAAGTTATACTAATGGTGTAAGAATAAGTATAATATAAACTCAATATGGACCTCAATATTTGATACTAACATGTTTTATATTTGTTATCTTGTTCACTTTTAATACTTTGCTTGTTAAATGATTAATCTAGATTTATGTTGTATAACCCTTGATACAACAAATACTTGGCACTTTCATAGCCCAACCATATGGTATAACCAACACTTGTGCTATGAAAGGAATTTGATTTGTTGTTAACATAAGTTATAATCATGAATGCCTGACAACATTTACAAGCATTAGCATTATTCGAATAAGATAACTAATGTAATCATGTTAACAATTTATAATCCGATTGGAACCTTCTTTGTGTGTGGTTTTCAGTTGAGTAATAAAAAGAGTTTATACTATACTTGTTTGAAATACCATTAGTGGATCCTCTAACCTTGACAATTATTTTATCCTTGTTTAATCCTTATATCAATATCACATCTCAAAGCTCTCTTTGTTATTATTATTATTGTTGTTGTTGTTGTTATTGTTGTTTATAATTTATACAATTAACCTCCCTGTGGTTCGACCCCGGTCTTGCCGGGTTATTTATTACTTCGACACTCCTGCACTTGGAAGAAGACATCAATCTTTTGGTCGTGTCAATTATGATTTATGGTTATCTATAGAGAATAGACCTTATAAACCTACCAGAACCGAAAATGGTGTTACAATTCCTAAGGCTATGAGTGAGTATATGATGAAAATGGTGTTACATTATCCATTGCATGACAAGTGTTAAAGACTCTTTATGGTACTCACACACAAGATCGTATTCAACAAATCAATGGCGAGTTACAATCCTTGAATAAATGCACTTATTCTTTAAAAGATTATTTACACAAAGCAAAATCTTTGGATGTCTCTCTATGGTGCAGGAAAACCAATGGATGACAATGAGTTCATCATTTGCATTTTTTAAGGATTAGGATCTGAATTTGATCTTATAGTAGCAACATTGAATGTAAGAGATATTTTTCCATCTCTTGAAGGATTTATTGGCAAACTCCATGAATTTGAAATTCGACTTCAAGGAGCACAAGCAACTACTTCCAACATTGGTTTTTATACAAATCGTGGCTGAAAAAACTCAAAGCTATGGGTGAACCCCGGCACTCAAGGCTGCAATAATCACAATTTCACTAGAAGAAATTCCACGGATAGTACTTCATCATCACGAGCTAAAAAGACTTGATTCCCTCACTTTAATATAGGCTCATCTAGAACTCGTTAGAAATAATTCTCACATCATGGTGGTCGTGGATATGGTGGCATCACTTGTTTTCAATGTAGGGGGCTTAATCACAAAGCAGACAGATGTTTTGCTTCTGATGAAGATCAATAAAAAGCTTTTGCTAATATCAAAATTGGAGAAACTACAGAAGAGATCTGGTATTCTATCACTGGTACAAACCAATTTATGACCTCTAACACAAATGAAGTTCAAGGTATTAACTCTTATCTTGGCAACGATTCTTTCATGGTTGGTAATGGTCATGACTTGACTATCACTAGCACTTGACACGTTATTTTTCTTACCACTAATTTTAAGTTAAATGATGTTTATGTGGTTCCTTCAATTAAGAAGAAACTACCATCTATCTCTCAATGTATAAGAGAAATTAATTGTTATTTTTTGTTTTATCCATGGGGATTTGTTTTCAAGGACATGAAGATGAAGTAGGTAGTCCTTAAAGGCTCCATAAAGGATGGTTGTATCCAATCAACCTGCAACAACTTTCAACATCTCCAGTCAGTTTTTTAGCCAATAAAGTATCTAGCAACTTGTGGCATGCATGACTTGACCATCCTCAAGCCCAGATTCTTATAAAGTTATGTTTACCATCTATAAATAAACAAAATGCTTTCTATAAAGGCTATGTTTTGGGAAAATCAACAAAGTTACCATTTGAATCTCATAAATCCTATGCTACTTCTTTTCTGTATACACTTCACACAGATGTATGAGGTCCTGCATCTGTTTCTTCTTATGATGGCTATTAGTTTTATTTAATCATTGTTGATGAATATTCTTGATGTATATGGTTCTTTCTTATAAATCATAAATCTGACGTAGCAACAATATTTTCTACATTCCTCAAGCAAATGTAAAAACAATTTGATGTTTATGTTAAAATAACTCAAAGTGATGGGGGTGGTGAGTTTGTTAATCAAAGCCTGCATAATCTTTTCAAAACTAATGGTATCATTCATAGATTCTTATATCCATAAAAATCAGAACAAAATGAATTGGCTGAACGTCGTCAATGGCATATTGTGGAATATGGATTAACATTGTTATCACATGCTTCTATTACGATACAATTCTGAATAGCAGCCTTTTGTACTGTAATATTTCTAATAAATCGTCTACCTACTTCAGTTCTTGGTTACAACTCACCGCATAAAGTTATTTTCGGTTATGCTTCTGCTTATAATTCCCTACAAGTTTTTGGGTGCTCCTGCTACCCATTACTTGCACAATTTGGTTGATCAAAATTGGACTTTAAATCCACATGGTGTGTGTTTCTTGGTTATTCAAATAATAATAAAGGATATCTTTGTCTTGAACCTTAGACAAGTCGCCTCTACATATCTCATCATGTGAAATTTAATGAATCTCAGTTTCCCTACAGATGCATGCAAAAACGTGACACACATGTTTCTCAGTTATTTAAAGTTAGAGCACTTCATCGACTACTCAAGACCACGACTGAAAAAACAACTGTCTCAGCTCAATAAATAATACATCATGTTTCAGCAAAAAATGTCCAAAGTGTATGAGTATCTCAGTTTCCAATTCCTGAACCAATTCCTCAATTCACTGCACTAGAATTCAATACTTTAGCACCAGAGGCTTCTCCCATACTTGCTCCACAACGACATCATCATATGGTTACATGGGCTCAAATATGGAAACTAAAACCCAAGGTATTTTTCTCTTCACAACATCCAATACTTGCTTGTTTTGTTGTTGACCTTATCACTCAACAACAAGAGCTAGCGTACTTCAACATCTGCAATGGCATCAAGTAATGCAAGCTGAAATGGATGCTCTTCACACCAACAACACCTGGACTTTGGTACCTAATAGCCAAACATGAATGTTATCAGCAGTAAATGGGTGTTCAAAATCAAAACACGATCTGATAGCTCTATTGAAAGGTATAAAGCTCAACTAGTGACTCGTGGATTTACACAACAACCAAGCCTAGATTATGATGAAACCTTTAGTCCAGTTATCAAACCAAGTACTATTTAGTTAATCTTTACCATTGGGCTATCTCAAGGCTTGTCTGTCAGACAACTAGATGTTAGTAATGCCTTTCTTCATGGTGACCTACACGAACAAGTATATTTGGCTCAACCCCAGGTTTTGAGGATTTCTCCCATCCAAATCATGTTTATCATCTCCATAAAGCTTTGTAAGGTTTAAAGCAGCCCCTCGCGCCTAGTACCTAAAATTCAGTACTTATATCTAGTAAATGAGATTCACATAATGTCCCTATGATCAATCTTTATTCTATCGCACTCAGGGATCATGCATTCTTCTTTTACTCATTTATGTTGATGACATTCTTTTAATAGGAAGTTCCTCTTCACAAATTGACAATTTTATTGCACACCTATCTTTCATCTTTCATATGAAAGATCTTGGTGATATTCATTACTTCTTAAGTCTTCAAATCATTTGTGATGCGTCCACTGTCACTCATACAAGGTATTTACTGTCTCTTCTTCAAATGTTTGGTCTTGATGGCACCAAACTTGTAAGCACTCCACTAGTATCGGGGCCTTCTATGTATGCTGTTGATGGTGCTCCCTTAGTTAATCCTTTCCTTTATCGCCGTTTGGTTGGCTCATTATAATATCTCACTCTAACCAGACTCGACATCTCCTATGTTGTTCATCAAGTCTGTCAATTCATGCAAACACCCCATGATATTCACCTCATTGTTGTTAAGAGGATTTTTTTGGTATATGAAGGGTACTCTCAATGTTGATCTTCACTACGTCTGTACCCCTATTCATAAACTTCGTGGTTTTTGTGATGTCGATTGGGCTAGTTTCAGGGATGATAAACATTTCATTATTGGTTTTGCTATCTTTTTAGGCGATAATTTGATATCTTAAGGCGCTAAGAAACAAGCTATTGTGTCTCGATCGACAACTGAAGCTAAATACTGTGTCTTAGCCTTAACTACAAGTGAGCTTATGTGGTTTGTGCATTTACTAAAGAATATTGGCTATTGTGTCCCTCCTTCTACGTTGTATAGTGACAATATTAGTGCCATTCATATGGCCAAGAATCCAATGTTCCATCACCGTATAAAACACATCAAAATTGATGTTCACTTTGTTCATGAATGGGTTGCGTGTAGTGTTCTCTCTTTGGTATACATTCCAGGATCGGATCAAATTGCAGATATTTTTACCAAATCCCTTTGTGCTATAAAATTTATTCCAAATCATGGCAAGCTCTGTCTCAGTCCAGCCCCGCCTTGAGCTTGAGGGGGGATGATGAGATATAGAGATATGCAGATGCAGAGATCCAGCTGAGATCTCTTTACTGAGAGATCCTCTACTGGGATCTCTATGTCAGGATCCTCCCTATTTATTCACTCCATGGTCTCCACAATATTTGTAATTCATTATGTTTCTATAATCTCTGTAGACAAATTATATATATATATATATATATATATATATATATATATATATATATATATATAGCAAGAATCAATCCTGCATAAATGTCCTGTAATGCCTATTTAAAGGTAATAACAATACATAGAAATATAAGTTCACCATTTCCTATAAGCATCATCTTTTTTATTTTTCAATAATAATGTGCTATAAGTAATTGGTAGGTTGAGAGACCTTTTGAGAAGGAGCCCTTATAGATTATGATGCTAAAAAATAAGAAACTATATTAGAAGACAAGTTATCCAATAAGGTATAATGAATAACTAAAGTATAAAGATTTCTCACCAAAAGTTTGTTTTGCTTAATTTTCTAGCTGATCTACTAGCTAAATTTTTAGTAAGCCTTCTTTTACCATCTTTTGTAAAAGGTTCTTCATCATATAAAAGTTTCTTAGCCATCTTTTTTAAAGAAAGGTTTAAGATGACATATTATAGTTTTCTTGTACAATATAAATTACCTTAATTAATTTCCTAATATTAGCATAAAGTCTCTCACACTATAGAATCCAAAATTATGTTTTGTTAACTATGTTACATTTTTCACTTCCTTTAGCATTTTGAAAATTATTGTCTAGATTAGAACTATTAATGGTATAGTACATTAGAAATGGAACACATTATACAAACTTCGATTGTCTTGCCACGAAATAGAGGTTATAGGGCTCATAAGAACAATAGTTTCCTTTATAATAAATATATCACTAAACTAAACTGTAGATCCTTTTAGGTTAGAATAATTTTTCACACTACAATGTTCTCCTCCCCCTTACAATTTATACTTTGATGTTTAAGAATCAATAGCCATCTAGGGCATGTTCTCATAGACATTAAAATGATCATGGATCGGTCACTCCTCCTTGTCATGGATAGAAAAATATCTAGGTATCTCTTGAAAGGAAAGTTGTGGAAATGGATCATTTTATCCTCTACAAATTAATAGGGAGTTCAAATTTGACTACACGACACTAGATTCATGGAAATTTATTGTTTCCTATGCTTAAATCCACCATAAAATTCAATAAAAGTTTCCTTTTATCATGAAAGGTTGGTTGGTCTTCACCTCTCACTTGGCATTCCTCTAATACCATATATGTGTGTGTGTGTGTGTGTGTGTGTGTGTGTGTGTGTGATTTAACATAAAAGGTCTTAGGATAATTTACATTATCAAAAAATTGATGTCTTATCCCAAGTGCAGGAGTGTCAAAGTAATAAATAACCTGGCAAGATCAAGGTTGAATCACAGGGAGGTGAACTATATAAAATTATAAACAACAAATGAAAAGGAGTTGAAGAGAACTTTTGAAATGTGATATTGATGTGAGTATTAATCAAAGATAAAAGCAATTGTCAAGGTTAGAGGATCCACTAATAGTATTAGAAATAAGTATAGTATAAACTCTTTTTATTAATCAACTGGAAACCACACACAAAGAAGGTTCCAATCAGATGATTTATCCTTAATAGTTCATTATAAATTTTTAACATGATCATATTGATTATCTTATTTTAGTAACACCATACTTTTAAATATTATCAGGAATTCATGATGTTAACTTATGTTAACAACAAATCAAGTTCCTTTCATAGCACAGGTGTCGATTATACCATACAGTAGGCTATGAAAGTGTCAAGTATTTGTTGTACCAAGGGTTGTACAATACAAATCTAGATTAATTATTTAACAAGCAAGGTATTAAGAATTAGTAAGATAAAAAGATAAGACATGTTAATAACAAACGTTCTTGGATATAAACATTGAAGTCCATGTTGAGTTCATATTATACCTATTCTAACACCATTGGTGAAATCTTTTCACCTTGACATAAACTTAGCTAAACATTGTGAAGAAGAGAAAACATAAATAAACTAGATAAGAACATAGTTATGATGAAAAACATAAACAAGAGATTAATGAAAGCAAAACTTAAACATTACAAAAATACAAAGAAAGAAAGCAAGAAGATGATCTTGATCTGGAAACCAAGATGCCTAAATGCATGAAAAATGCCTCCTTTTATAGGCCAAAATTCAAAACTATTGATTTGATGACTAATTGTTGAGTGGGTGGCCACCTCTTCACTTGGTAACAATCCTTATCTTCTTGTCTGCAGAAAACATCATTGCTAACATCATAATTTGAACAAATAGTCTCATGAAAGTTCTCGAAAATTGTCTCAGCTTTCCAACAAAACAAGAATGAGGTCATGTGAACTTCTAGAACTCGAGATATGGGCTGAACACTGAACAATGTCTGGGCTGCAGGACAGATTCTGACTTTTCTGTTGTTGCTACAATTTGAACTTGAAAATGGTCCTTTTGAATCTTGGACTCTCATGAAAGTTTTAGGCCTATGTCTTAGCTTTCTATCCATATAAACCAGACCTAAATCCAAGTTCTACAACTCTAGTTATGATCCAATAACCGAATGGTGTTTCAATTTGAATTCAACCAACATCTCTTTTCTAAGCTTAGCCCTCTCTTTGTCTTCTCAATTTCAGTAGTTAAACTCATCAATCAATCTTTTGATTTATGTGATAGGTTTGCATTTAAAATGAATATTTACCATAAATTAAATGTATCTTATATTATCAGACTTGTTATTATAAAACATGCTCTAGTTAAGGAGTTATTGATACTTCAAGTGCAAAATGATGATATAAAACCTTGATAAAAATACACTTTTAAGTACTAATCAACAATGGTCCTACCATTATCCAAGGTCACAACTATATTTAACTAGGCCTTATTTAATTTATAAGACTAGGAAAAAATTAAATATCTATATACCCAAAAGAGAAAGGAAAAAAAAAGCCACATGTTCTATCTAGAAGGAAAATTTGGTTCCTTTCTTCTTCTTTTTAAAAATAACACTATATTTAGGAGTACTTACCAATAAGTCTTCAAATTAACCTATAATAAATTATATGGATGCACAAAGCTAACCTTTTGAGTATAGGCTCCTATCAAAGCCAAATCATATAGAAATATAATTTGCATCCTATACCTAAATACAAAGATGTTATTTGATTTGACTAAAAAATGATAAAGTTGTAACATTTCCTTGCTAGGCTTAGTGGTAATCCTATATAGTTGGATTACGTCAAAGATCTATTAACATTTTCATTCTTCATCAAAGTGTGGTTTTATTCTCTCTGTATATTAAGGTTCACTTGATTTTTCTAGAGTGAAAGCCTTTCTCTATTTATCTAAGGCAAACAAGTTATATCTTTCTTATAGAATTTCTTCTTGATATTGTCCAAAGACATTCTTGAATCAATATTTTTAGGGAAATGCTGATGATAGATCAGTGTAAATTAGTGATACAATCTATGTAATGCTAGAAGTGGGTGATAAAAGAAGGGTTTTATTTTGCAGAGCTTGAAGATGTCATTTATGTGTTTAAAGAGAGAAGTAAGGTTAAGGTTTATCCTTTTTCTTAGAAATCTTTGGTTTCTTCATATAAGGATTGGGGGCTTTTTAAAGAAGATGAAAGGATAGGATGTTAATTGATTGAATTGATAAATTAACTATAAATCAAAATTATAGTTATTGTAACGGTAATATCATGCCAAAAAGCTAGAAAACATTTTATTTTGAAATTTCTTAAATGTCTAACATGTTAGACAATGAAATATGGTGGATATTTTGGAAAAACAATTCTTGATTTTCCATGTCATTCATGGTTAATTTTATGATTGATTGAAATATAAAAGGTAAATCAATATTCTTTCATTTATATTAAATAAAGAAATATGGATGCATTATTTATATTACATTTAAATCATTTATGTATCATGTGATTAAGAACAATATAGTTTATTGTTAGTTTTTTAAAAAAATAACGAAGAAAAATAAAATTAAATATCAACTAATAAAAAAGGTTAAGCTCGAAAATCATCTAAGAGATTAAGTTTCACATTAAGTAATTGATTAATCCTATATAAAAAAGAACTTAACTTATGAATATTATAAATTGATATAAGCATATGTTATTATAAAGCTGTCTGCCAGAAAAATATGTGCAAGTAAATAAGTGCAAGTTATGCTAGGATTAATATTGTACAATCTTTATATGTTATAAATTGTTTGTTTAAGATTAAAATTTTATATTTATGTGAGATTTTTATCTCTATAAAAATATAAATATATCATTTAATAGCTTAAAACAATGGTTAGTGTTATATACATAATTTATTATACAATTTACTCATAATTCTATGCTACTTATTGTTTTCTTTTATGTATGACAATATATTTCTTTTTTTTATACATTTTACTAGTCATCTTACACGTGCTTGAATTCAGGTCGAATCAAAAGTTAATTTTTAACATAAAAGAATGTTCAAGCGTAGCGTTTTTTAAGTGTGTTTTTTAGAATATACAAATAGAAAAGACCATAAACCAAAGTTGCAAATATAATCCAAAAGAAAATGTAAAGGTGAATTAGAAGGAGTTGAGCAGTGGAGCACGTTATAGTGAAAATCATCGCGTCTATTAGTACTTCCTGCAATTATAATTTACGAATTCAAGTTATAGTGAAATCAAAGCTTTTTTTTTCTTTTTCTTTTTTTTCTTAACATTTTGAAGTCAAGTTACGAATTCTTTGATCAAGATTAAGTGTCTAATTATAATTTTTCTTTGTTGGATAATCAATGATCACTTTATTTATTAGATCAACAAATGAAAATAATTAAATAAGGCATTTAAATGAGAAAAAATGGATTGACATTACTCTTTATTTATTAAATCATATACTTTACCATCAAAGAATAATAATATCTTACAACCATGAAACAGGCAGTCAATTCACCATTACATCTTACGTGTCCTCTAAGGAATTTGTTTTTTTTCACAATACGTAGGGAATTAATGAAGAAAATGCCTACAATGCTACATCAAAAAGAAAGCTTCACAGCCGTCCAATAAATAAACCCAAATGAGAGGGGAAAGAACACAAAAGATTAGCTTTGAACAGTCGTTCAACAAAAAGCTCCAAGGTGCTTCATCTTTCACCAAAGAGATTGGAAATGACAAAGCACATAATGATCTTGAATAGACTGATCATGTTAAAGTTTTAAAGCAGCAGAAGAATGGTGATGAGCATAGCCAAATTGGACAGGAAGATGCACGCACCAATCTTGGGCAGCCCATTTGGAGCTCCTGGTGGTCCTGCTGTAGCTCCACCACCTGGAACTGGGGGGGGACTTGCTGTATGAGAGGGCAAGGGTCCCTCCTTAACATCAGTTGCAGTTAACACTGGGTTTGGAGGCTCAGCTGGGGGCAAGGCAAAAAGTGAGATTAGCTGCATGAGACCGCCAGGCTGAGCAGGGCTCATGTAAGAAGGTAATTCCTTGCCCAAGCATCGGTTCCCTGCAATAAAATGGAGCAATGTGTTACTAAATGGCAAACAGATATCACTACATGTCTGGTGGATAAATTTATTATGGAATTTCCCTAAAATCTGAAATGAGACTAACACAAATAATGGCAGTTAAATATACTCTCAAGTCATATTGTATGATCCTAACCTGATTTCAACACATAACATGTAATATGCGAACCTAGTTTTCTCAGCCTAGTACGGTATGAAATTAAACTGACATTTTCATGAGAACAAGATCATCTAAGGAATAATTTGTCCACAACATACAACTTCGTCCAGGATTCACTCTGTATTGTTGCATATAAACTAGAAACATCAGTGACTTACTCTTGTATCTGGCAGAAGTCAGAGGGAATTCTGTGATAACACCGCTGATGTTGGCTCCCATGACGTAGGAGTTAATTTCAACTGTTGAATCTGAGAAGAAGTCCCATGCCTGAGATACAAACTCATTGCTGAAAGTTTCCACATAAACTGAGAGCCCATGCGATTGCAGCTTTGGCACAACATTTGTGACACCAGTGAGGAATAAAGAACTTTCAGGAAAGACAGAGATCTTGCTGATGACCACAGAATTAGCAAAGTCTTTGATGTCCTTCAGTGCTGCATCTTCAGCATCTTGAATATCCTCTTCAATCTGGTACACAAGCTCATAATTGTTTTTGTCCCTAAATTTCATTAGAACTGAGCTGTTGGTGGACTCAATCATAACTTTCTTGGAAGTTGGATCATCATAACCAGCTTTGCTCAAGACATCAAGTACTTTGTCAGTAACGGGTAATCCCTCTTTCTCTATAAGATAGGCTGCATTCTGAAACGAACAGAACAGACAACAAAAATCAGTCAGGGGGGGAACAACCTTCATTTTTTCTACTGAGCTGCATGAAATGTGGACAAAAAAAAAATCACATATTCTTCTTTTTTTTGGCTGCTGTTGAAGACCTTCTTCTATTATTCTATGAGAGAAATCCTCAGGCGTGCAATTATAGCTCAAATGTCTGTACCAAGCATGTGAGCTACTCATGAGACTAGAAGCATGGCAGGGAAGTTACGCCAAAGGATGCGGTTAATACAACCACAGGAACCAATGTCATCTTTATTGCTACCAAAGAAATGAAAATGCAGATTGCTAGCAGATGAGATATCTGAAATGAGCAACCATTGAATATGATGGTCTCTTAAGTTTCATCAAACATGGAAACTAATACCATGTGTAAAATGGTTTCCAAGTTGGGGAAGAAACATAAAAGAGATAATACGTTCCACTGACAGAACTAACCAATTAAGCACTGCTTTTGTTTACTGATAAGGTGTAGTGTGATGATAAATTTGATTTTGATAACATGTTTTGCATCCAACAGGAAAAAATGTAAAATTTCCACAAACAATCAAAGGAATATTAAGTGCAAGCAGTTTATGCAAGTTCAGAGTAAAAATGCAGCAAACGCTATAGCAGGAATCAGATGATTCAAATGAAGGATCATGTACGAGTAATGTGAGCTTAGCAAAAACTCACCTCAATGCTAATCAAGACACCAGAAAGCGAGCTAGTGTTCTTCGCCAATGCTAAGAAATCAGACAATGTTAGAAACTTCCCTGAAATTCTGAATTTGGGATTCCGTAACAATTCATATTTTGAATATGGATTGGTAATCACCGCTACAATGAAAAAAGAAAAAGATCAATACAAGATCATTATCTTCAATGAAAACATTTGGACAATCATACATCCACAAAGAAACTACATATGGAATTCAAACAACAACAACTAGATTACAAAGCAGAATTTAGAGTTGGGCAGGAGTCAAAAAACAAAAAGAGCAGAGGTATATTTCTGTTCCTTTTCTCACAAAATTCTACCTTTTAAAATGTAAAGAGAGCAAAATCAAAAGAATGGTGCCAGGCAAAGGACATTTGGGTTTAGTATTGTTCCAAGAATTGTAATCTCTGTAATTCTTTTCATGTATTTATTCTCAAATCTCAAGTGGTGGGAATAGCTGGTTATGAGATCTTGTCTTGTGACTCCCACGACCAAGACATTATTTCCTTTGAGCCCTAGATGGATGTGTTTTTTTGGCTGGCCACTCTTTATTTCTCTTCCTCAATGTCCTAAATTATTTTAACTTTGCGATCCAGTACTGAGCATTCTATTTTAACAGAATGTGAGGATT
>Ga0325411_1000853_pt1 | contig 32865 bp, 20 predicted proteins | sample PopdelMetagenome_13_FD_206181 | JGI IMG/M metagenome (GOLD analysis project Ga0325411, IMG submission 206181) | Populus deltoides microbial communities from Bellville, Georgia, United States - Xylem-PdIQD-R4 | ecosystem: Host-associated > Plants > Phyllosphere > Stem > Wood/Secondary xylem...
AAATGTATGCTGGCCAATACATGGTGATCCCCTTACCCGGGATCCTAACATACACTAAATGTATGCTGGCCAATACGTGGAGATCCCCTTACCCGGAATCCTAACATACACTAAATGTATGCTGGCCCATTCATGACGATCCCTTTACCCGGGATCCTATCATACACTAAATGTATGCTAGCCGGTACAGGGTGATCCCCTTACCCGGGATCCTAACATACACTCAATGTATGCTAGACAATACATGGTGATCCCCTTACCCGGGATCCTAACATACACTCAATGTATGCTAGTTTATGCCTCAAATCACACTTCTCATATTTCCTTTGTCAGTGAGAATTTCATCACTTGGCAATTCACATAACAACTTTTCACCTTGAATATACATACATTCAGTAATTCACATTTCACATAAAAAATATATTAAATCATGGAATTTAACTAGAAAGCATAGGTGTGAATCACCTACCTGCAATAGAAGCTCTACTCGTGCTCCCCTGCTGCTGCTGTTGCACCACGTCTGTGGTCCCTCCTGCAAATCACAGGTTTATCTCATAAATTTTCCTCACTCAAGGATAAGTTTTATAATAACCATATCAACAACCAATAAGTCTTTCTTTCAATCATTTCTTAGTACTTTATGTTTTTCTCATTTCACTCATTATTACTGTCGTTCTTTGTCCAATCCTAGTTATCATTCCTTTCTTTATATTTGGACTATCACTGTCCAACTGTTACTGCCTCGTTTTTGAATTGTTACTGTCTGACCTCTCCTCAGATTTTTAACTATATCTGGAGTTATAGAACTCCGATTCAATTGAAATTTATGGGGTTGGAAAGGTAAGACATGAGGCTACAAGTTCTATGTTTGGAGAAGAACCCAGTTCTGCCTCTAAGATAGTCAAAATCGTTCATTAACAAACACTTGGACTGTTACTGTCTATTTTTAAACTGTTACTGTCTGACCTCTCCTCAGATTTTTAACTATATCTGGAGTTATAGAACTCCAATTCAAGCAAAATTTATGGCGTTGGAAAGGTAAGACATGAGGCTACAAGTTCTATGTTTTGATAAGAACCCAGTTCTGCCTCTAAGGTAGTCAAAATCTCTCATTAACAAACACTTGGACTGTTACTGTCCAACTGTTACTGTCCATTTTTGAACTGTTACTGTCTTGTTTTTAAACCGTTACTGTCTAGACATTGAAATTTTACTGTCTTGTTTTTGAACCGTTACTGTCTAGACATTGAATTGTTACTGTCCAACTGTTACTGTCCGTTTTTGAACTATTACTGTCTTGTTTTTGAACTGTTACCGTCTAGATATTGAACTGTTACTGTCTTGTTTTTGAACTGTTACTGTCTGACCTCTCCTCAGATTTTTAACTATATCTGGAGTTATAGAACTCTGATTCAGGCAAAATTTATGGTGTTGGAAAGGTAAGACATGAGGCTACAAGTTCTATGTTTTGAGAAGAACCCAGTTCTGACTCTAAGGTAGTCAAAATCGCTCATCAATGAACCAGACCTACTACCCTATAGGGTCTGTCATGACCCAGTCTCGGTTAGTGACCCATAACTGGAGTTCTATGACTCCAAATTGAGCAAGACCAATTTCATTAGTTAGTAAACATCTAAAACTACAATTTCTATAAGGAACTTGATCCTAATTCCTTCATTCTCCTACCCAAAATCTCTTTGAAGGTCAAGAGATGAAACTATCCAGATTCATCAGCCTTTCCATTTACACAAAACATATGAAGTTCTTTACTTTAACAACTCTTACTTTTTCCTCAATTCAAGTCTAAGAACTCAATATATAAATTAACATCCAGGCATCAATTCATAATCGACTTGAAATGACTCACAAGACCAGGTTTAGAATATGTTACCTGGTGCGAATCAAGGCTTCGATCCCTCCTTTTCTTTCTAATGACAGCCGACCCTCCCCTCTTCTCTTCTTGTTCAATTTTTTCTTGTTAATCCTTTTCCCACCAGGGTTTATTTTACCTATAACCCTCAATCTGGGATGGGTTCTTGAAATTTTGGTGTTTCTCTCTTGATTTGTAAAAATAGATATAAAAACTCCCTCTTTTCTTTCTTTACGTAGCTGCAGATCTGTTTTTTGTGAGAATAGGAGTATTTATGCTCTATAATTATTCTTATTTGCATTTAGGCCCCATTTTCTTTAAGTGTATTCGTTCTTGCCCCCACTTCTTTTTAGTTTAGTTTATTTTCTTTAATTTAATCCAGCCTTGGTTTTTCTCGGGATTTACAGAAAACTTCTTTTAGAACCCGATACGAACACTATAAAGTTTTGGTGTTGCCGTTTAGGTTGATAAATGCCCCAGCACTCTTTATGAACCTGATGAATCAGGTTTTTCAATTATACCTTGACAAATTTGTCATAGTGTTTATAAATGACATATGGGTCTATTCAAGCTCCTTTGAAGATCATGAATGGCAGTTAAAGCAGGTGCTGGGGACCCTAAGGAGTCATTAGTTATACACTAAACTGAATAAATATGACTTATGGTTGAGTATTTTTTATATTGGGGTAGTATCTTATAGTGTATGTTTATAGCCTGATATTATAAAAAATCATTAGGAAAATATGCATGGATCCATAAATAATTCCAAAATGGTCCTAGAGTTTTCTTATAATTTTTTAAATTTTCTAAGAGTTTGTTTAACTATATACACAAATAAAAACAAATTAAAACTAAATGGAAATGACATAGGGTGTATTTGTCTAACACGCCTTTAGCCTAAAGTCAAAGACATTACATATGCCTTAAGGGTGTGTTTGACAAACATGCCTTAAGGACCCAAACAAGGCTTTATTTCTTAAAAGAAAAAAGAGGTGTGCCAAATACACCTTAAATCTGGGTTAGGCTTGGGCTAGCCACATGGGTCAGACCTATTACACCAGAGACCCCAAACCCTTGTGTATGGGCTGGGCTCATGCCCAACCCAACCAAATTAGTTGTTCGAGAGATGGCCTAATGGGCCTTTTCTTTTTAAAAAAAAATTGGGCTGAACCCAACCTAACCATACGAGTTGGCTTTAAGTCCAGCCCATGCAACTTGTTCACTAGCCCAACCTAGTGACCACATTACTTTCCTTTGCATAACATGAATTATTTCATGTTCTGTAGGTTTGCTTAAACAATAACAAAAATGGAGAGAGGAGGAAAATTACTTGGGTTGTGGATGGGGCGTTACTAGATGGTCACTCAGTCATTGGTGGTGGTTTGGACATCATGGAGCTACTGTTGTCCACGGTGGTGGTGTTTAGGATGCTAGAGAAGAAGTTGTTGGTGGAGAAGAAAACATTGTGTAGGTTGTAGTGTGGGGGGAACTATTATTGTTAGCTGGCCTAGGGATGTCTTGGTCACTGGTTGGTGGTGGAGGGAGCAATGTTGTTGCTGGTGTTGGATGTGGTGGAAAGATATTGTAGTCCACGATGGTGTTGCCTGGGTTGGTGGTTGTGTTATCATGAAAAAGAAAAAAAGAAATGGTGGAAGTTGTTTGCTTGGTTAAAAACAAAAGGTTAAAAAGCTAGTGAAAGGTATTTTTCAAGGTGTCAGAGGTAATGTTTACTGGAAATGTAAGGGAATATTTGTTTTTTTGTTTTTAAGAAAAGCTGGTGCAATGGGTTTTATGCCTTTATTTTTCTCCTTTTCTTCTCCACAAAATTCATCTTATTTATAGGGTATGAAAGAAGGATACGAGGTGTTTCTTAGGCATGGTTTGTGGCTATTGATTTGCTTGAGAATCATCTTAATCGTTGGCCACAAACCAGCAACGTAGTACTGCAAAACTAGTACTATCAAAGCAAATTAGGTTAGAGTTTTTGGCCATTTATTGCAGTGGCTGCAGGGATGCAAACCGGCAAAGAAATGGACGAGGGTGTAGTACAATGTCAGAGGGTGAGGATGGTGTGTCTTTCGTCTTGTTTTGAGGATAAATGAAGCATTAACTGGCCTCCAAAAGTGGGTTTATGGGAAACTTTTCATCTTGGTTCTCGGTCTTGAATATTTTCAATTTCATCCTTAATTGACCTTCAAACTTCTATTTTCTTCAATTCACCTCCTTTTCAGTATGATCCTTGGTTTCAAATTTCTTCAATTTGACCTTTAATTGACCACCAAAGTTTGATTTTCTTGCAATTTTTATCTCTGATTTCTTTCAATTGAGTTTGAAAAAATTAAATATGTCCTTTAAAATTCAAATATTCTCAATAAGCTCAAATTAAGATTTCAAACTTAATTGTTTTTCATCAATTTAGTCCATAATAAAATTAATTTGACCTATTAAAAGTCTAATTAAATCATTGCACTTAATTAATTCTTTTAATTTGACCCAAATTAATTCTTAAATTTAATCAAACCTTTAATTGTGCTCATGATTAAATCAAATTAGCCTATTAAAAGTCTAATTAGTCCTTACACTTAATTGTTATGCAAATTTGTCCAATAATCTTTTAATTTGACCTTATATTTGTATTGTCTTTCAAACTAGGGTAGAATTGGGTTCCATATTTTTGTCCAAAATCTCAATTTTGTTCCTCCATGCATTTGAAAATCTTCTCAGAGGCTCTTGCCAAGTTGCTAATTTTATTTTTATTTTAATTTTGAAAGAAATCGATGATTTTGGGGGAAACACAAAAATCAAGTTATGACAACTGCCCCCTCTTACAATACTTATGATAGAAAGTCTTATAAAAGACTTTAGATAGTAAGCTTGTAAAGAAGAAAAGATGAGAGATTGTGATTTGACTAGATCAAGAAATGGTCAATCCCTCTAAAAGTATCAAGAGTGAAGGCTTGAAACGCACTCATGAGAAAAGAGATTAGGCTAGAAAACGCACTATCTGGTACACGGGGACTAGAAAACACACTAAAAAAAATGGAAAAGGCTAGAAAGTGCAATATCCGGTATGCGAGGGTTAGAAATCATACTCGGAAGAAAAGATATAGGGCTAGAAAGCGCTCTATCTGATTAGTAAGGGCTAGAAAAGTACACCTAAAAGAAAAAGGGTAAGGCTAGAGAGCACATTATCCATTATGTGAGGGCTAAAAATCACACTTAAAAGGAAAGAGATATCAAAAGGAAAGAGAAAGTGCTAGAAAGTGCATTATCTGATAGAAGAGGGCTAGAAGCCACTCTCAAAAGAAAATGGATAAGGCTAGAAAAGGCATTATACGATATGCGAGGGCTAGAAAGCACACCCGAAAAGAAAAAGATAAGGCTAGAAAGCACACTCAAAAGAAAATGAATAAGACTAGAAAGCGTATTATCTAATATGCGAGGACTAAAAAGCACACTTGAAAGAAAAAAGATATGGCTAGAAAGCAAACTATTTGATGGGTGAGGGCTAGAAAGCGCACTCAAAAGAAAATGGATAAAGATGATATCTTTTGCTTGAAAGGTTTGAGTCTATTAAGGATTCTTTCCTATGCGATATGTTATGATTAATATGCATATATTCTTACTTAAGAAATATAGGTCCCCTTTCTTCGTGGGCTCTTTCTTTCAAAACTTTAATCCTTGTAGCAAGCTTTCATGGCTCTTTCACTTCTGCTTACCCCAGCCACAACTCGTGGACTTGACCTCTAAGGAGAGATGCTCATTTGATGATCTCAGATGATACCGACATACCCCATTATCTGAAAACCCTTATCTCAATAATTGTGACCTATTCCATGATGTCTTTTCTCAAAAGTTTTTGGAGGATTTGAATAGCTTTGTTTCCCATTTTATGTTCTCCTAAAAGAAGAGTTATGGAGCCAACCTTTACTATTTTGTTTTAGTTGCCCCCAGCCTGATCATGCCACTAGGTATATTTATCTTGTTTTGTTTGCTTGAAATTTCTCAAGGCTTATATCTTATAAAAAAAGGGCTTGGCTATTTACAAGAGATTGCTTTCATAAGATTTTTATTTTTTTGGAATTTCAAAGCCAATTCCTAAACACAAGAACCATTTCGATGTTAGTTTAAAGCAAATTTGTTCCAAAAAGAATTCAAGCAATCCCTATAGATAAGGTTTCATAATAGTTGAAAATCTTTGTTGTTTTATTGTCAATTAATAAAAATGTGAAGTGACATTTTGTTGGTCAAACAATTTTAAGTTGAGAATTTTTTTTTTAAAAAAAAAAATATTTGAAGCATTCATTTACTTGTATGAATAATGAAGCATAATCGAGGCTTCTCGAAAACAACTCATTTTCATATGGAAAAGCATCACTTACCAATCCAGATTGCTCACCTTCAACTAGAAAGGGCTTTATTAGTACATAATATGGGTTTTGGCTATTGGATATTTAATAAAATGGTACTTGTAGGCTCAAAAGGTGTTTAAAGGATCTCAAGAATGAGGATCACCTAAGCTCATTCCAAAACCTTTTTTTTGGTAATGGGATTCCTAGATCTTAGGGTTGACTTTGTAAAATGGTTTGGCATGCCCTCAACATTTAGACTATTTGACTGTGAATATCATCATTATATTCATTGTTTTGAATTTATTCATACCTCCAACTTTGTTTGGGCACCTTTAATCATTAAGGATCATTTTGTATATTATTGCGGTCAAATTATTTTTCTAATCCATGTATTTTCCCCTAGTGAGGAGTGAGATCCTAGTTAGAGTTGATTTTCAAGAAAAACTTGCTAGGCTCAAAGGGGGAAAAGGATATTTTTGAGTGTTGTGAAAGGATTATTAGAGATGGTCTTTCCTAATTTTAAACGCATGCTTTTAGGAACGGTAAGGTTTACTTTCCTTCACTTTGGTCATGCAAAATTATTTTTCATTGTGATTATGAATCATTATTCATTCAATTAAAACTCAGCTTCAATGTTATTTTATGGTGTTTGGTATATTTTTTGGTTTGTAAGCATTTGATCCCAAAACTCACTTGTGAAAAACAAACACCAATTTAACCTCCACATTTGTACTAATAACTTTGATTTTCCAAAAACTTTTGTGAAAACACAAAAACAAGGTTTTTTAAGTTTACAAGATCATGTAGAGTTTTTTTTTTTTTAGAAAGAGGAAATACACCAAAGAATTCTTGGCCAAACTTTGATTTTTATTGATTTAATAGGCAAAATACTTTAGGAATAGTATTTCTTTACGGGTTTAGGTATATCATCTCCATCCATCTTAGTTAAAATTATAGCTTATTCGGAAAAAGCCTTCTTCACCATGTAAGGTCCTTTGTAGTTCAGTGTCCATTTACTCTAATCTTTTCCCAATGGCAGCAAGATCTTTTTCAATACTAGGTCTCCCTCTTTAAACACTCTTGGCCTAATCTTTTTGTTATATGCCTTAGCCATTCTACTTTGGTACAACTGGTGGTGACAAATGGCTACCAATCTCTTTTCACTTATCAGATTCAACTGCTCAAATTTTAGCTTTGACCATTCTAATTCTTCTAGTTTTGCATCCATTAAAACCCTTAATGATGGAGTCTCCACTTATAAAGGCAACGCTACTTCCATCCTGTATACTAGAGAGTAAAGGGTTGCACCCGTAGAAGTTCTGATTGCAGGGTGGTACACGTGAAGTGCGTATGAAAGCATATATACCAATCCTTATAGGTGACCACCATCAAGTTTCCCAACTTTTAGACTCATGATGCAAGCATTATACTCGGTCATATTATTGGTGCATTCAAATTGCAACCTTAGCAAAACAGGGTACTGCACATCCTCATCATGAAGGTTAAAATTCAGTGGCTTATAATCTTCCACAACATGATCTGCCTAGATGGTCACTAATCGCACTTCCTTTTACAACCTTTCTTGTCGTATAAACAATGATGTATTCTTTTAACAACACTTGTCATCTTGCTATCTAGCTTGACAAGTAAGGCTTTTCACATATATATTTGAGCGGATCCAGTTTTAAGATCAACTAGGTCATGTAGTACAACATATACTGCCTAGGCCTTTTTACGCCCCAAACCAAGGCACAATATAGCCTTTTGAAGGCAATATACTAGGATTCATAATCATTAAACTTCTTGCTCTAGTAATGGATAACTTGTTCTTTCCTCTCTGACTCATCATGTTGGCTCAACATGCATCCCATAACTTTTTTGTCACCATCAAATATAGGAATAGAGGTTTTCCTGGTATAGGAGGCATTATCAATGACGAGTTTTGGAAATATCTTTTGATCTTATCAAAAGCTTCTTGGCAATATTATTTTATACTCCGAGATTTTTCTTTCCAAATAATAGAAAATCGACTCACACGTTACCATGAGTAAAACTTCTTACTTCTTTCTCCATCTTAGGCACCAACATATCCTAGATTTCCTTTACTTTATTCGGATCAACTTCTTGACTGCTTAGTACAAAACCCAACAATTTTTCAGTCCTTAACCTGAATGAGCACTTTATGGGATTCAATCTTAATTGGAATTTTTGCCACCTTTCGAACAATTTCCTCAATACCTGCTCATCATCTTCTTCTTTCTTTGATTTGGCAAGTATATCATCCACATAGACTTCCACTTCTGGATGTATCATGTCATAGAACAAAGTGACCATTGCTCTTTAAGTGGCACCAACATTCCTCAATCCAAATGACATCACTTTATAGCAAAAGGTTTTCCAAAGCATGAAAAATATAGTTTTCTCATCTTCCTCTACCATTCTAATCTGATTATATCTTGAGAACCCATCCATGAATGAGTACGTGGCACTCTTCACAACATTGTCGACTAAGATACATAAGTGGGGCAGAGGAAAGTTATCCTTCTAGCTTGCCTTCTTAAAGTCTCTATAATCCACACATACCCTGATTCTGCCATCCTTCTTAGGAACTACAACTACATTAGCCACCTATAGAGGATAATGGACCACATTATGGAATTCTGCATCTCATAGTTTATGTATTTCTAACTTCACCTTAAGTAGCATATCCGGGTGCATTTGTCTGGTCTTTCATTTGACCGACTTCTTTCCACCAAGGGAATAATATGTACCATTATGTCAGTGTCTAAACCAGGCATATCTACATAAGTCCAGGAAAAGACATTCATATATTCATGTAACAAATAGATTAGGCCATCTTTTTTCCTAGTTGTAATAAGGGTACCAGTCTTCAATTATTTCTTTTCTTGTTCAATACCCAAATTTATAATTTCTACCTCTTTACTAATAGGTTTCCAGGTTTTCTCATAATTCTCCATCAACCTAGTAAAACTCTTTTATTTCCTTTTCTTCCTAGTCTTTGTCATATATTGCAATTATATTATGAAAGTTTGGCCAATCACTCTTAATGCAATGGGTTCATGAATTGATGGAACTTTTAATGTTCCTAAAAATGTAAAGTGTGCTGTGTAAGTGTGTTATTTGCATGGAAAATAAAGAAAACAAAGACACATTTTAGACCCAAGAAAATGCATGATATCATTCAATTAAAAAGGCTCTTTTGATAAAGAAGATCTTGTGACATTATGAGATAAATTGCATCAAGACAAAAACAATGTAGAAATAACAGAACATAAAAAGACATCTAGAGAGAGGTAAAACATCAAAACAAAACAAAACACTTTAGCAAACATGGTCAAACAATAAAAATTATTTTTTATACGCAACAGGAGCAGACTCCATCTTCAAATTCTAGTATGCCTCTCCCTCAGCCAGCTTCTTCACAAAGGCTTTTGCAGGGATATCATCGATGGTGTACACAGACAGCTGTAGCAGCATCTCATCTTCTGCGATGACCTTCACTTCCTCAATCTATTCCTTGTCTTAACATTCCAAAGCACTGTTGTGGAGGTCTTCCATTCCAGATTTGATCACCTCCACAAACCTTGGAAAGTTTGTTTGAAGTGGCATGTTGGTAGGGCCTTCCTCTTTTGGCTCTCATCCTTCAATCATTGCCATTTTAACTTCCCTTCTGTTACTACCAACCTGCCATCTTTCTTAGGCTTATACCTGAGATCAAATCTCTAGTTCGCACATTTAATTTCATCAAATTGACTCACTCAGGCATCCTAATATTAGGATCATACTGGAAAGGAATCCCATGCTTCAGGAAGCAATTGACGACCATCATTATTGCTTCCAAAATTTTCAGTCTTCTTAGTATCATGCCTTTAGGAACCCATTCGACATTTATGATTTTGAAAGCATGAATACTTTTATTTCTGCAATCTTCTTCCTCGATGAATGATACAACCATATTCTTGATCATAGAAATTTTCTCTTCAACCTTGATAGTTATCAGCATCCCATTCATAATATATTTTAGGCATTGGTGTAATGAGGAGGCTACTGCTCTAGCCACATGGATCCATGGTCTTCCTAACAATATACAATAAAAAGAATGAATATCCCTCACCTACAGTGTCACCAAGAACATCTATGGCCCCACAAATAACTCCACTTTGAAGGTCCCAATTATCTACCTTGGCAAGTCATCATATGGTCTTGTTATCATGGTACTAGGTTTTATGTGTGACCCATCGATGGGCATTTCTTTCAACATGTGCCTGGACAACACATTCAATGTTGAACCGTTATCAATCAGTACCTTCCCGATTAAGACATTTTTTGCATCATATTGTAATGTACAATGTTTTGTTATATCTAGTACTATCAGGATCCAAATCATATTTGGTAAAGTATAGATAATTTGAAGCCTGGATCCTTCCTCCTAAATGTTTTATAGTGTCCTGGTTGATATCTTGAGGTATGTATGCCTCATTCAACACCTTTTGCAGAGCCTTCCTATATGACTTAGAGCTCAAAATCAATAACAATAATGATATTCTAGCAGAAGTCATCTTAAACTGCTCAACAATAATGTATTCATTGTGTTTCATCAGCTTTAGGAATTTATTGATCTCTTTTTAGTGACAAATTTGTTCCATTTCTCAATCAGGTTAACTACTTTCCCCTTTGCTTTCTTTTATTTCTCAAGCTCTTCTAGGTTGAAACATTTTACGCTACAGGATAAGCCTCCAACTTTTGCTTAGAAATCAGGCACTAATTGCACGCTCTAGAAGGATTACTCATAGTTATATTGTAAGGAATTGTAGTTTCCCTTACTTGTCATTATAGGTTTTGAGAGAATTAGTTTGGGCAATCCTTCTACAGTGAATTATACCCAGCAGACTTCCTTGTTTTCTAGGTTCATCTATCATGGATAGTTCTCTACCTGTTTCCTGTTTCCCTCTCAATTCTAAAGGTTCCTCGAATCAACATTTGTATCATCTTATTGTAAAAACCTTCATATTGATTGATCGTATGGCTTTCTTCACAGTGATACTTACAAAAATACCTCCTTGTTAATCCATCTTTATAACTACCCTTCTTGTACCTGGCTTCTATTAGCATTTTGTGAACCTTATCGAGCAACAACTTTAAACTCTAAACTTTCACCTCTAATGCATTTACTGTTCTGCTACCCAAGGCATGATTGTATATAAGGTTTGTATTTACATTCGGGGTCTCCTCAAATATTATCCACCCAACTTTAATTAATTACAAGAGCTTTTTCTTAAAGGCATTGTAGGTATTGATGCTATGCCTTATGACGATGGCGTGATATTCACAGGTTAGTTCGGCTTATGCTAGTTGTGATAGGGTGGTTGTAGTGGCATGGGTAGTACTGAAGCTGTTTTGTCGATACTTAGTAGCTTTTGGTACATCTCACTCAAGGATAATGTTAGCGGGTGTAGTTGTTCCTAGGTTCTTTGGTAATTTGTCCTAGATTGATTTTCAGCTTGGTTGTTTTGGGTTTTAGGTTTTTTGATAGGAAAATAGGAGTTAAAGTTGATGTTGGCGATTTGGGATGAAGGAGATGGAGTGTTGTAGTTTTGGAATTTGTTTTTGTTACTTGTGTAGCCAACCTTGATATGATCAACATCCTACTTCTTCCTTCCAAAACCCCTATTTTCAGTAGGCGCGAAGATCTTACCACTTTTTATGCCTTGCTCTGTACGCTCGGTCATGGCTACAATGTATATGAATTTTTTTGTTGAATTACCCATCACATATTCATAGTATGACACTTTGAGCATATTTGCAAATAAAGCAACCATCTCCTTGTTTAAAAGTGGAGGATGTACTTATGCAGCTAGATCCCTCTAATGTTGAGCGCACTCTCTCATTATTTCTTTGTCTGTCTTCTCTAGATGAGAAAGGCTTGTTCTATCGAGGGCAATATTCATATTGTATATATATTGTTTGATAAAAGTATCCACAAGGTCTTTCCATCTCCAAATCTTTATGTTATCTAATCTTATGTATCAACTTAACATTGTCTCGCTCAGATTGTCGTGAAAAAAATGAATCAACAATTTTTCATCATGCACTACTTATGTCATCTTGTTACAATAAGACTTAAGATGGGTGACAGGACACTAAGTTCTAATGTACTTTATGAACTTGGGTACACATAACTTCTTTGGTACTACAATATTCGGGACCAAACACATTTTACGGCTTGTATGGGATCATACATATCTACTCCTTTAATAGCCCTTACTCTATTTTCTAGTGTAGCTATCTTATCATGATCAATGTCCTCATAGGACTTTGTTTTGTGAGATTCATTGGTGAATGCATTTACAACTTCTAGGACTAGTGTAAATATTATTGACTACACAAATGCTCTATTAAATAGAGGTTTATGGCTTTGTCCACCTATCATTTCTTCAGGTTAAATGGTTGTCTGGTTCTAAGCAAAAGTCATAGGCCGATTGGACTGGCCTTCACTATAGATTTTTTTAGCATTTGCTTGAGCAAGCTAGCGATGTGGGCCATGTTATCCTTTAAAAAATCCAACTCTTTTTGGAAATGAGCATCATGATGAACGCGTTTTTCATCTTCCATGTTTCTTTGTCGAAGTCTGGTGGAGTAAACTTTATGGATTTGAGCTTTTCAAAGACCTATATTTCAATTTGGGCATGCATTTATGACATTTAAACTCTAAGATATGAATGTATGCATGCTTATGAATGTAAGTGTATGTACACGTATATCGGGTATGGATTAACCGGTTCAAAGATTTGATCTATGACTTCTTTATGGAGTACTCGTAGAATCTATAGTTTGATGGATTTGAAGAGATTTTTTTTAGTCCTCGAATCGGTTGAATCCCATACACATTAGAAAGTACCATTAAAGAGTGGGTCTAAGCCCTTTTTCATTTATGAAAAGCAAATAGTTCATACAAGGAGTTTATATTATGGAATAAAACTTCTATACATCTCTACTCATTCTGAAATATCTCCCCCCATATGGCTACATTTGTAATAGAAGCTAAAACCTCACTCAAATACTCTTTATACTTGCCAAAGTTGTTGTAGATCATGCAGGGTTTCATTCATAATTCATTTGCCTTTTGAACCACCTTATCAATCAACATGCTTGTTTATTTAGTCTTGTAATGTAACAAAGTGTTGTCTTTAAACAACGCATCATTGCTCATGGTCAATGACTCATTGTTCCTATCCAGTATCTTAGTAAAGCTGCCACAAGAGGAGTTTTTTTACGTATAACAAAAGTATCCGTGAATGGTTCACTTTATTGGCTTACTTGAAAGAGAAACATATTCGCATGTGATGTGAAAAGGGAGAGTTATTTCTTGTTCCTACTTCCTCTACTAGTCTTCGAGGACACTTATAGCAAAGATATTGGGCTTGTCAAGTACAAAGAACAACTTGTCATGACCTGCATTAATAGGTAAAGTGATTTCATGGAAGTATGGATCATGGGGAGTTACAACAGAAAACAATGGAATGAAAGGCATTCAATAAGCATAGGGGTTTTAACAAGGAAAGAATTACAATTGGGCATAAATGTTGGAATTTCCCAGTTTTTAAAAACAATTGCCCCAAGCCACCATCCTCTAAAATGTCCCCCAATGACTTTGGCAATTATAGAAATACCCATGTGAAAATACAAAAATACCCCAACATGCAAAGCTTCTTTTTTTTTTTGTCTCATCTAAGGTTACTTTTGTATTTACATTGTACAATAACGAAAAAAAAAACATAAAAGCTCTTGTCTAGTAAGCCACTAATTTTTTGATTTGGGGGGCAAAAAAGTATTTTCACTGTTAAGAAGTTTATGAAAAGTCAAGAAAGCCTTAGACCCAAGGTTGTTAAAATCACAAGTTGACTCGTAAAATTATATGATTTTACAGTCAACATGTATATACCATATAAAATCGGATTAAAAACTCGAAAATTAGCAACCTCGATCATACTCGGTCAAATCGATAAACTCGGACCGAGTTTATGAGTTTGACAAAAGTGAAAAATTAATTGACTCCCCTCCCCATCAGGCCATCACTCACTCCCCAATCTCCAGTCTCCCCTTTCCCCTTTGGCTTTTCTCAAAACTCAAGTTCTCAACTCTAGTTGGTTTCACAACTCTCTCTCTCTCTCTCTCTCAAAACACCTATTTTTTCTTTACTTTGTTTGTCTCTGTTATTCCTCAATTCTCCACTCTCCATCTTCTATGCTCTCACGTCTTGCCTCTCTGTAGGTTAGTTTTTTTTTCTCTTGGCATACTTGATTCTTGAAGACTTGTTTCTCGAGATGAATTTGCTGTAAATTACTTAATTATTGCCACTGTTCTTCCTGAATTTAGTTTCCTGCCATTATTCTTCTTGTCATTGTTCTTCCTGAATTTAGTTTCCTTCCATTGCTTTTCATTTGCTTAGTTTTGTTTTCTTTTATTTCGATGTTGGGTTCTCTAAGGTTGTCTTGCTGCAATTTTGTTTCCTACCATTGTTTTTTCCTCTTGGTTGTTTTCTTTTTAAAAACTTTTCTTTGCTAGGTTCGTAATAACATGGTAGAGAACAATTCAATCAGTCCACCCATGATTCACAACGATACATGGGTGGAAAGTAGAAACATAAAGAAACTAAGAGTAGAGAGGTGTTATTGTTTATCTAAGATTGACTAACTTACTAGAGTGGAAAAGAACAAAAACAAGGGAAATGGGGAGCAATTAACTTATGTAAGCAAGATGGTATTTCACTGGTCCAATCATTTTCTGTTATTGTTTATGGTTCATGAACCCATCTTTCTATAACTCCAATCATTTTGTTTAGCCGGAGCTACATATATATTCCACTAGTCCTTTCTAGTTCTTGTCTCTATGAAAAATATGATGGCTCTGCAGAATTTTCAAACCATCCATTGAACCATATAAATCATCAAGATTACAATTATGTAAACAGAGATGTGATACAAGTAACTCATATGTTGTACTGTGAAACAAATATCAAATGACCGCTACCCATCTGTTGTGTAATCTTTTAGCAATCTTCTCTTGAACTCTCCCATGTTATTGAAGATAAGAAGCTAGATTTCCTCCGGAACAAAACTCTAGGACCGGGAACATGCAACATTCATCCTGAGATTGCAGATATTTTGATCTGTAAAAATGAAATATTATGGAAACAGATGGAATTTCAAGGATTTAATTAGTTACATGTATACTTCTACATCATTCTACTTTATCTAAATCAATATCCTCAGTGGTTTAGTCATTTAAGAATTTTAAGGATTCATGTTAATGAAATTAATAATTAGAGTAACTGGTATTTATCTACAATTCTTTAAGAGATAGCAGCTTGGATAGAGAGCAGGAAAGGAGTTGTAGATATTGCTGAGTAGAAAACAACTGAGTCAGAGGCTTTCAACACTACATTTGCCAACACAATCAAAATGAATCTAACCACTGCCCATCTTTCTATGACTCCAATCATTTTGTTTAGCCGGAGTGACCGGTAAAGATCATTCAAAAGAAATGTATAAAGACATGTTATTCATTCATATAGTTTCCTCTCTGATAGATTCCTATTTGACTATAATTTAAAACATATAGTATTTGCAATAATATATTGTTGTCTGATACTAGTAGTAGCATTAATGTTCACAATATCAGTGTTGGTATTAGTACTAGCAGTAATAATTCTTTAGATGATAAAGATTCTGATGAATGTTTTAGGAATAACGAGGAAGATAAAGTCAATGAAGCTGATTTTAGTTTACATGACACATCAACAGATTGTTTGTTGATTTTTAGTTAATGAAATTCTATGAATATAATTGTATTGTATTGTATTTTTAAATTTTTTAAATCATGTATGAATTTTAAGGTGTTTGGACTTTTATATTGTTTATTTCATTTTTATTTTAATTGTGTTATATTATTTACTACTTGACTGAAATTGTCAATATAGAATCAGTTAAAATATTTTACTTATGATTTTACAATCCGAGTTTATATTGTATATTCCGTGTTATGTCGAAAAAATATTTTTGATAACCTTACCTTGGCCAATTGTTCTAAATTTTATTGACTTTAAGGATAAAAGAGTATTTTTACACACATGAAATATTATCCTACCCTCAAACTAATACTCCGAATGATAAAATTAAATAAAAATCTCATTTTAAATGATGAATTTTTAAAAAAAGAGATAAAAAAACACAAAGGAATTAAAAACTCCATATTAAAGGATGAAATTAATAAAAAAAACCAAAAAATAAAAAAATAAGGCTAAAAAAATTATTATATGATAAAAAATACAAAGAAAATGATTTACCATCAACTTAATACTAAATGATAAAATTAAATAAAAACCTCATGTTAAAGGATAAAATTAAAAAAAAAATAGACAAAAAAAACAAATCCAAAAAGAAATACAAATCTCATATTAAATAACGAAAAAAACAAACAAAAGAAAAGATTAAAAAAACTAAAATACCAAATGGCCAATTAAATAAAATCAAAATACGTGTGCTCGAGGGAGGTCCATGCATAGTTTTGAAACCCGACCCGGTAAGTCGACCCAGGACCCGGCTGATCCGGGGCTGAAACCGGGCCGAGTTAAAAAAATAAGAGAAGTAAAAAATCCGGCTGAGCCGACGAGTTGACCCGGCAAGACCTGGTCAAAAACCGGGTTCCAATTCATTAACTATTTATTTTTTTAACTAAAACAAAATCGTTTTGATTTTTAAAAAAATAGGGTTAACTTAGATGATCCGGACCTTGACCCGGGTTTAAAAACTCCTGATCCATGTACCTAGTTCTTATATTTTATTTTTTTTCTTTTAACAAGGAGTGTGGTGGCCGTCCTTTTTTAAAAAAAAAATTCATAAAGAAAAATATTGCTGCTCTTGTACCTATAAAATGATATATCATGCATATTGTTTTTTTTCACAAGGAAATATATTGCTGCTCGTAATGCTCTAACCCACGAGCTCACATTACAACCGACACGCATGAACCATTGAGTAAGAAAACGAATTTGTCAGCTAAACACGTGTCAAGCCCTCTTATTACGATCAACTGATAGTGGTGGATCTCAGCTCAAAAAAACTCTGGGTATTCAGCTCACAATGGAAGAGCTTTCAGCCCAAGTGGTGGATGTGAACATGGATGGTTGTATCTTGTGGCCTAATTGACTAAATCTAATTAATATTCTTATTTCAATTTTCAATTTTTGGATGGCTTTTCCTATTCGTGAACATGGATGCTTATTTCTCTCTGCTTTCAGATTGTACGGTTCATCAAGAATGATGAGGTCTGATAGTTTTGAGAAACTATCTTTATAAATGGCGAAGCTACTGAGAGGGTGGAATTTCTCAGTAGGCATTTTGTCAACTGGAAAGAGATCTCTCAATTGAAACAAAGGGACGCTTTAATATTAATATTCATTCATTATACCCAAACGTGTGATATTTATATATATCTGTGTGTGTGTGTGTGTGTGTGTGTGTGTGTGTGGAATCTGTGTTTATAGTAAACAAGGCTAAGCAGTTTGTTTAATAACTAGAAACTGGTGCGGGATCCTTGTTACCTGAGCTGTATATGGCTTTCCTTCTTAAATTGGGAATTCCCAAAGCAAATTCTATGATCGGCATATTCTCTTTTTTTTAAAAAAAAAAAAAAAACAATAAGGACAAGGGATGTGAAAAATAGAAAGCTAAAATAAAAAATATATTAATTTATCATTTCGCTGCTTGTTTTGCTTGCTATATTAAGGAGAATATTAAATAAAATGTTCAAATACTATTTCATTTTTATATATCTTACAAAAATGTCAAAATATTATAAAATATTATTCATTGAATAATATTTGTTTGCTCTAGTTTTTTTAAATAGGAATCATCTAAATTATCTTTAGATCCACCAAATCAACCCAGTCATATTATATTATTAAAATAGTTATTTATTAAATATATTAAAATAGAATTAACTCTTCTATATAACTCTTCGAGAAACCATATTACCAATTTAATTCATATCATCTGCCCATGAAAGAGAGGTTCCCCCTCATTGATGTCATTGATGGACACTTCTCTATTATTATATCTTCTAGTGCCCGTACCCCGAATCAATAGTACCTAGCGGGATAAATTAGTGGCAGAATTGACATCACATGACATAACCATATGAAGCCATTCTTTAGTCATCTTATTATTTCTTCTGGTCTGAAGGTGCTGTGAATATAACAGGAGAATATTAAATGGAACTACCAAACAAAGAATATCACCTCCATATCTTTAATCCTACCTCCTTACATAAATACCAGACTTTTTAATACAATTAGGCAAAACTAGAGCGAGCGAAAGAGCATGGAACTTGATAAGCTAAAGTTCTCGATTGTCTTGACTGTTTTTTGTGCCATGACAGTTTTATGTGCAGGTTACCCTTCTAGCTCTCAGAAATATACATTAGGCAAGTTTGATAAAATTCTGCTGAATATTTATTTCCCTCTTTATCTTGCCATGTTATTGCAGTGGCTTACGATCCATTGGATCCCAATGGGAGCATAAATATAAAATGGGATATCTTGTCTTGGACTCCTGATGGCTATGTTGTGAGTGTCATCTCATTTTTCTTCAGATATTTGTATTATGTAATGCCACGGCTAGTTTATCAGCATAAAGTAAGCACAATGCAAAGTACTCAATTATATTTGTCATTCATTATTGTCTTGAACTTGTTAGAACTCTTATTCTATAGTTGCAGCTACCAAATAGAAAGTTAGCAAACTAGAGCACTGTAGAGGGCTAGAATCTGCTCATGTTCTAACAGCATATATGCGAATTTATCAGTTACATTACTAGCTTGCCTCTTAGTTAGCAAGGGTACTCAGTTAGCATTGAAGAACTCGTAAAATTTGGTCAAAATTTAAACATGCAGTTTCCAACTGAAGGGAAGAGCATCGATTAGCTTATGTATTCTGATTTGAAGTCACTGAAATTGAGATATTTTTTAGGCAGTTGTGTCAATGAATAACTTTCAAATGTATCGGCAAATAATGAGCCCAGGGTGGACTTTAGGCTGGACATGGGCTAAGAAAGAAGTGATTTGGTCAATGGTGGGAGCCCAAGCCACTGATCAAGGAGATTGTTCCAATTTCAAAGGCAACATTCCACACTGCTGTAAGAGAAATCCTACAGTTATTGACTTGCTCCCTGGAGTCCCTAAAACCCAACAGTATTCTGATTGCTGCAAGGGTGGTGTTTTGGCATCTTGGGGACAAGATCCTAAAGCCGCAGTTTCATCATTTCAGCTCAGTGTTGGTCTCTCTGGTACATCCAATACAACAGTTGCACTGCCCCAGAATTTCTTTTTGCTTGGTCCAGGACCAGGCTATACGTGCAGTGCAGCAACAATTGTTTCACCTTCAGTTTTCTTCTCAAGTGATGGGCAGCGAAAAACACAAGCAATGAGTGAGTTGGTCTTCCTCTTAAAATCTCCTCTGGCCAGTGTAGTTCCTGCGTAGAGAGTTCTGATTCTTTGATTATCTGTTTCTATAATATTGCAGTGACCTGGACTGTGACATGCTCTTACTCGCAAATGCTTGTGTCTAAGAATCCCTCCTGTTGTGTTTCTTTGTCATCCTTTTACAACTCTAAGATCACTCCCTGTCCGTCCTGTTCTTGTGGGTGCCAGAATAATGAAAATACTAGCTGTGTCATGTAAGAAGTCACACTCACTTGAGAAACAAGTTAAATGTATTTGACGCTGCATCGATTAGTGTGTTCGTTCTGCTAGATGTGTCTCTGTTCCTGATTCATGTATTTGAACTGTAAAATAACAGGAGCAATTCCAGAATTTCAAGTGTTGTAGAAGCAAGTACATCAATGCTTGAGTGTACTTCACACATGTGCCCAATCCGGGTGCATTGGCATGTCAAGGCCAACTACAAGGAGTATTGGCGTGTGAAGATTACAGTCACCAATTTCAATTATCGGAAGAATTTCACACAGTGGACTCTTGTTGCTCAGCATCCAAACCTCAACAACGTAACCAGAGTTTATAGCTTTCTCTACAAGTCATTTACGCTCTTCAATACCATAAGTAAGTCCAAAGTCCAAGAAAATCCGCCTTACATGGTTTCTTTTATTTGTGTATAGTTCTGATTCACTGGTAATGGTGCTTTCATTTCTTATGACACAAGCATTCCTCTATGCAGACGATACTGCCATGTTTTATGGGAACAAAAATAAAAATGACATGCTCCTGGAAGCCGGGCAAAATGGGAATGTTCAATCAGAGATTCTGTTTGGAAAGGACATGAGCAGATACACATTGGAGCATGGCTGGGGTTTCCCTTCGAGAATTTACTTCAACGGTGATGAATGTATTATGCCTCCTCCTGATTCATATCCATTTCTACCCAACTCTGCTCCTTTCAGTCCAACAGCCTCCTCAACACCAGCCATATTTCTAATTCTCATATTGCTAGCCCTTCGGTGTTCGTTGTTCTAGTAGATACTGAACCTAGCTGGATAGGATTAATTGGGAAGTTCTTACGAAGACAAGGAGCCATCTTATGAATGTACCAACCTTTTGTCCCTTTTTTTTTTAATTAAAATGTTGAAAATAAACCACTTGGTTTACAGAAAGATGAAGCACCGCTGGAAATCATATACATAAGGATCGACGTGTAGAATTCGCTGTAGTTTATTAAAATACGACTCGGGAGATTAATATATATGTGATTTACTTATGATCAGGTGCTCTCTCAGATTATGTATTCTAATGCATTGATGGAGAATACTGTAGGTAGATGGGTCCGTGGCTCGTTTATATTTGTATAAATTTTAATTCGCCTCCCGTGAGGTTATTAATTTGTATTGTCTATTTCAATTTTACCTTTAGAGTTTGATTTCTATCAATAAGCTCCGACAAGTTTCATTGTAGATTCAATCTATTTCCCGCCGTCCATTTATATTAGTAATAGTAGCAGAAATCATCGTTCGTGATTTGACATATTAATATTGCTGATGGAAATTTCATCGGCAAATTTAAATGAATTAAAGACAGACAGTCTTCTCACATCCTTTCCACTTCTCACTTTCATAATATATATATATATATATCAGTAATGTTAGATTTCCTCTTTTAGTTCTATTTCACTCTTCCATTTTTATTTTTATTTAACTTATTTATGTTTTAAATTAATTTATTTAAAACAATTATGGAATTTATAGTGTAATTATATATTTAAGTGTTTTACAACTTTTCCTAGATAATTTTGTTGTATTAATATATGATTTGTATTTTAGGGTTTGTTTAGGATTTGGGGAAAATGAATCTTATATGTTATCTGATGAAATTAAGTTTGATTTTGTAAATTATGTGTGTTATAATTGAAGAAATGATGGATAATTTAATGATATCAATTATATTTTGTTAATTTTATTGTTAAATTAGAAATTTAGAGAAAATTTATTTTTGTGTAATTGATAATAATTCAAAGGTATTAATTTAGGTTGACTAAGTTGAATTGAATAAATGATGGATAACTCATTAGGTACCAATTATCTTTTGTCAATTTTATTATTAAATTCAAATTTTGATGGAAAATTAAATTTGTGTGAAATTGATACTAATTAGGGTTTATCATGTTTCAATATATGAAGTGTTGGATAGTTATTGGATTGTGATTTAAAAAAATAATAATTTATCTTCAAAGAGTTGAGAGTTTCATTAATTTTGTACTTTTTAATTCAAAGAATATTAGTGAAAGTGAAATTAGATATCCATGCGCTAAGTGCAAAAATAAAAAGTTTTACTATAAAGATATTGTGATGATACATCATCTTAAAAAGGGGTTTATCGAGAAATACTTAAATTAGTTAGTGTACGGAGAACCCTATGTTCCTTACAAATTAAACCATATTAGAAAGGATGGTTGGCTCAACTTCTAACTTTAGCAACATATGGGTTTGTGGATGATAATACTAATCTTTATAAGAGTATGGTGATCGATGCAATGAAAATAAATCAAGATTATTTATATAAGATTCACATAACATCCTTGTAGATTAATAACCTAATATAGATACAGTTGGGTTCTTTTAATTTTTGAAAGATTCTAATGAACCATTATAGGATGGATACATTACTCATAATAAATTGTCGATCATTGCACAAATATTTACCATCAAGTCAGATTATGGGTTAAGTGAGGCCGATTATGATCAGATCCTTGAATGGGAAAAAAAACATGTTATCTGAAGGGAATAGGTTGAAAAATGAGTTATATGCTGCAAAATCCATGAAGAAGTCTCTTGGCCCAGGATATCAAAAAATTGATATATGTCCAAACTTTTGTATTTTATACTATAATGAATATACAAATTTTATGCAACACAAAACTTGTCAACATGCTTGGTATAAATCTAATAGCGGTAGAGAAAAGATACTTATCGCATATAAAAAATTAAGATACTTTTCAATCACTTCTAAATTGCAAATGTTATTTATGTCTACAAAGACTACTGAGTACATGACATGACATGATACCATTTACATGATGAGGTGGGTGGAGTCACAGTGCACCTTTTTTTATGATGAAGCTTAGAAGCGGTTCAATAAGTTGACATTATGAGTTTTTAATAGAATTGTAAAACATACATCTTGGGTTGTGTAATGATGGATTTAACCCATTTAGGTTCCTTGACGCACTTTATTCTTGTTAGTTAATCATACTAACGGTTTATAACTTACTCCTATGGATATGTATGAAGCTGGAATTCATGTTCTTATCTATGATCATACCTGGTCCTTATAATCCGGTAGTAATATAAATGTTTGTCTTTAACTGCTGATTAATGAGTTAAATTAGTTATGGTTATCGAGGCTTTGACATATAACATCTCAAGAAAACAAAATTTTCTCTTAAAGACAATATTGATATGGACTATAAATGATTTTTCTGCATATAAAATGGTTTTGGGTTGGATTACACATAGGAAATCAGTTTGCCCATATTGCATGTAAATTAATAAGACCTTTACTTTAATCAATAATGGTAAAACTTCTTCTTCTTTTTATTACCACCAGAGGTTATTGCCAGGTCATCATTGATTTAGAAATAACATAAATGACTTCTTGAAAAGTAAAGTTGAAAGGGATGTTATATCATTTGTATTGTTGGGTGAAAAACTATATGATGAAGTTGCGAAATATGAGGGCATTGTATTTGGTTTTCATTATAGGAAGCAAAAGTTTCATGGTTTTGGTGTGACTCATAATTGGGTAAAGTAGAGTATTTTTTGGAAGTTTGCTTATTGGAAGACTAATGTTATCTATCATAATTTGAATATTATACATATCAAGAAAAATATGTTTGATAAAATCTTTAACATGATTGTTGCATGTGTGCGGCGTTGCGGCGAAAATATCTACCCTCAATTTAGTATCTAATATGGCAAATGTGGTGAGACAATGAATTCTCGTCTTTTATTAGTGTCTCAAAGATCGGGTACGGGGACTGATTGCATAAAAAGAAGGTATTAGCACCGTAAATACGCCCTACCTAAGGTAAACTGCATTGTTTTTATTGTCTGATAAAATCTAAGGTCTTGTTGTGTTTTCTAGTTGTCGGTTCGTCTATGGTTTAAGAAAAGTTTTTTTCGGTAAAGAAACCCTTATCTTATTGGGTAAAACTTAACCGTTCTAGCATCAACAAAAGAATTTAATATCCGAAATACGTCTTACGTATAAGGTCGTAACCCTAGATATTAAAAGAAAAAAAATAAGTTTTTTGGAATTTTTGAAATATTGGTCAGTTCTCGTGACTTTAATAAACTAGTTATTAAAGCTAAAATGCATGCTAATACATATATTTTTTAAAATTTTCTTTGTTGTATTCAAATAAAATATGATTTTTTTTTAGAGACTTGGCCGTATGCATGAAAACAAAATATTTTTTATTTTTTTAATGTTTTGATGAAAATTAGGTATTTTAATACCGTATTTGTATCTTTACAGTATAAAAATACAAACCGATATTAATTAAAATGCAGTAAAAATTTGCAGAAAATCACAAAATTTTTGAAATAATTTTTGAATTTTTTGTTTTAGAGGCTGGGCCCGGCCCGACCCATGTGGCGAGGCTGGACCCAGCCAGTCGACCCGGTCACTGGCCCAAGCCACTGACCCCGCCGGCTTTAGGATGCACGCGTGAGTGCTTACTGTTCAAGTGAATTATAATTCACTTGAACAGTAAAAATGCAAAAGGAAATCGCATGCACAGAGACGAAAAACATATACCTGGAAGTGGAAACGAAAGGGGCGAAGGCAATGGCGAAGGCGTGCTGGCTGGTCTCTTTTGTGCTTTCGTCTATTTCAGTTCTTCTCCTCTGTTCCTTGTTTTCTTTTCTCTGTTTCTCTTGTTTTTTTTCCTGATGTTCTGCCCCTGTTCTTCTCTTCTTCAGTTCGTATTTCTCTGCTCTCTTAGTTTAATTCTTCCTGGTCTCCCTCTGTTCTATCCTATTTTCTCCCCTATGTCTGTCTCCTGCTCGTCGTCTCTTCCCTTGTCTTTCCCCTTTCTCGTTGTCTTTTTTTTTTCTTTCCTCTGTCATTCCCCTTTGGTTCCCCCCTTTCAGTTCGGTTCCTCCTCTGGCTTTTATAGCCAGAGGACGCTGGCGTTTCGTGGTAACGGTCGGCGTGCATCACGGTGGCGAGGGATGTCAGCCGCTAAACGTGCTCCTTGATTGAAGCTGGTAACGCCTGCATTGCCTTTTACTCCAGAAACCATTGCAGATGAAGAAGGTGATGAACAAATGAAACGGCGTCGTTTTCTAATTCAAAATGAATATTTCTGATTTGGTCCTTGGATGTTTTAAGAATTTTGTAATCAAGCCCCCCAGAAAATTTATAATTAGACCCCTTGATTTTAACGCCTTTTCCGATTTAGTCCTTGGTTTTGGATTGTTTCAATTAAGTCCTTAATTGGCCATCAAACTTCAATAATTATGCAGCTAAACCCCTGATTTGACCAAATCAACTCTTCAAAATTATAATCGGACCCCAGAAATTTAATTTCTTCCAATAAAAGCCTAAATTGACTTAAGAAACCAATTTTCTTGCAATCAAATCCTCCATAAATTCAATTAAGCCTTGGATAAAATTTAATTGAGTCCATAAACATCTGATTTTGGACTTTTCTTCCTCAAATTGAATTTTTCTTGTCAACAAAGCTCTCACCAGTAAAAAATATACTGTCAAATTTCAACATTTTGCATTTTTGAACCTTCTCAACCAATTTTGTCCTTTTTTCAGCATTCCAGTCCTTTTCTTGCTCCTATTATTTTTTTGATTTCTTTCGAATTTTTTTTGATATATTTTTTGTATTTTCTCATTTTCATTTTTTTTGTGGGAACCCAAAAATGGGTAACAACACATGCCCCCTCTTTACAATGCTTACGAAGCAAAACATTATCAATGTCTTGCATAGTAAGCTTGTAAAGAAAAAGAAAATGAAAATGAAAATGATCTCATTATCTTAGGCGATCTGCCCCTTTTGAAGAAAATTGGTCTACTTTCACGGGCGACCTACCCACACACACTCACTGGTCTATTTTCACGGACTACCTGCCCACCCATGTTCATCCTGGTCTAATTTCAAGGGCGACTGGCCCACACACTCACACTGGTCTATTTTCACAGGCGACCTGCCCTCATACTCACATTGGTCTATTTTAGACGGGCGATCTACCCTCATACTCACATTGGTCTATTTTCACAGGTGACCTACCCACACATTTTCATCCTGATCTATTTTCATGGATGACTAGCCCACACACTCACACGGTCTATTTTCATAGGCGACCTGCCCTCACACTCACACGGTCTATTTTCAAAGGTGACCTCCCACACATGTTCATCATGGTCTATTTTCAGGGGCGACCGGCCCACATGTTCACACAATCTATTTTCATGGGCGACCTGCCCTCACACTCACATTGGTCTATTTTCAAGGGCGACCTCCCACACATGTTCATCATGGTCTATTTTCAGGGGCGACCGCCCCACATGTTCACACGGTCTATTTTCATGGGCGACCTGCCCTCACACTCACATTGGTCTATTTTCAAGGGTGACCTCTCACACACTCACATTGGTCTATTTTCACGGGCGACCTTCCCACACATGTTCATCACGGTCTATTTTCAGGGGCGACCGGTCCACACACTCACACGGTCTATTTTCATGGGCGACCTACCCTCACACTCATATTGGTCTATTTTCACGAGCGACTTGCCCACTTATATTCATCCTGATCTTTTTTCATGGGCGACCCGCCCTTACACTCACACGGTCTATTTTCATGGGCGACCTGAGATCTCATCTGGCAATCTAGAACCAAAATCTGTGTGGCTAGGCTAAACTGAGATCCTTTCTGGCGATCCCCTTTAACCAGAACCAAAATATATGTTCTTTCTATTGGCAAGGTTTAAACTTGCTTCTTCTTCTTCTTCTTTTTTGAAAATTTCCTAATGGTAGGGTTCTTCTCATTTTTCTTCCCGTTCCAGGGTCATAACAATGATTCTCTTTTATTATCAGCTCAATGATTCTTTTTTTTTCTTTTTTTCCTTTCAATATTGCTAGACGTTTTTTTTAGGATTTTCCTGTAACAGATAAAAATATGTGTGCAATGCTTTGAGGTTAGATGACATGCATGCATCCTTACCTGATTTGAAATATAGGTCCCGCCTTCTTTGATGTTCCATCGTCATAAGGTGCCTTTGTTTGCTAACCAAAGCCTTCTTTGCTCTTTCCATATACTGGCCCGTTCATATGCTAGTCATCCACTCCACTGTAAATGCAGCCCTATCCTAGGTTGTCTTCGATGATTACTAGTTTCACTGTTTATCAAGCTTGACAATGCCCCTCAAGTGTGGTGTTGCTTAATTCATCATGAAGGAGCTTAACAAATCATTTATCTCCTGGATTCTCTCGAGAATCGTTCTTTGATTAGCTGTGTGAATCCTACCAGCACTCATCAAGAGGTTTTCTAGTGTCGCCCTCATCTTAAATTGCTAATCAACCATTGGCTTGCCTCCAGCGCTCGTTCATCTTATTATCTTTCTTTGAACACCATTGTCCTTAGTTTTATAGACTCATCATTTTATTTTATTTTATTGCCTCTAGCTAATCTGAATACTGCTTGTTTTCCTTCTCAGGTCCACTATATTGCCCCCAGCTGCTCAACTTTTCAAGAAGTGTCGAGAAGTATTGATGTCACTTCTGTCAAGATTTTGCAAACTTGATTGGTGCTCTTTTTGTTTGACAATCTTTCTTGTTCGGAAATCAACTCTCATATTTCAAAGATCATGTCTATTTCAAAGTCTAATTGTTGAAATGAAATTAGAGAGATGTCAGTACCTTTTTTTTTTAAATTCAAGCTTCTTTGGTCAAAGACCCAACACACGTCATTCAATAGATGAAGTCCTTTGAGTATCTTGTATTTTGAAAACAGAAATTGACCCGTTGAAAGATTAAAATGGCTTTTTCCACGATTCCTTGTGTTAATTTTAATCTCTGATCTTGGGTATATCTTTTGATAGTTTGTGATGAGGTGACCTTTTTGTGAATTTCAAAAACAAGATGCTAAAGTCAGGACTCAAGCTTTATCAAGAAAGGTTGTTTCTCTTTTTTTTAGCACTTATTTATCATCATGCATAATAATAAGAAGCTTAGTCCATGAAGCCACGACTCTTATAAAAAAACTCTTCAAGCTTTGAGAGCGCCATTTATCGGTTCAAATTGCTTACTTGATTGAAAAGGGTTTTTAAAAGCAAGTAATATAGGCTATGATTTATGGCTAAGAAAGAAAGGAATTTTATAGGCTCAAAAGGTGTTTGAGGGTTTCAAAAACCTAGGATCAACATCAACTATTCATTATTTCTCTTTATCTTGTTGTCTTTGTTGAGAAATCGACATATAACCTTATTAACCTCAAATATCAGAATTCTCTTATCATAGGTCATAATGCAAATCCAACTTTTTCTTTTATGAATAACCAATTTCAATCATCATGGATGCCAAAAGTCATGTATGTAGCTCAGTATTTTTTTTTTATTGTATCAACTTTTGACGTTTGTTGTGTCTTTCCTTGATTGAAACTTCTTTTGTCTTTCCTAGACTCAATAGGCATTCTCCTTCCTTTATCTTTGATCTGCCTTTAAGTGTAGGCAATTTTCTTTTTTCTCTTATTTTATTTTATATATGGCTTTCACATAGCCTTTCTCATAGTTTTCTAACATGCCCCCAGACTAGGTCTTCTTTCTTTTAGCTCTTTCTCAAGCGTTGGACTTTTGTTCTAAGCCTTCCCTTTCACTTTTGTCTTCTTTTATTTGCCCCCAGTGTGGGGTGTGATCCTGGTCATGGTTTCTTTTGAAAAGAATATTCTATCAGGCTCAAAATGGGATTGCAAAGGATAAATATCTTTAGAAAGTGAGGTGATATCAAAGATGGCCTTTTCTCATTTCAAGCAAGGTCGGTTAGAACCGATAAATTTTGACCTCGTCTAGTGTAATGATTTGGACTTGCAAGAATCTTGATTCGCGAGTCCATAACTATTGAATCCATTACATGTCATTATGCATACTGCTAAAACTTAGCTACATGGTGGGTGATTCAGTTTCAAGTGTTAGCTCAAAATTTGTTTTGGCAACCCATATCATTTTAACAAGCATCGAGTCATTTCTGCAATCAAAATACTTTTAATCTTTCAGGATTGATTAGCCTTAATTGCATGTTGGAGTTCAATCAAAATATTTTGCCAAAATAAACTTTGAAAGAAACATCTCGTTATTTCGAAACAATAAAGAGACAAATAAAAAGACATGTTTCATAAAAAAGATGAGATGTGATCTCAAAACAAAATGCAAAATAGCAAAATTCCAATATAATTGACAATTCATCGCCATTCTTAGATTAGCTTTTCTGGCAATATCTGTGTTTTGCTGCATTTTCGATCACTTGTAATTCTAAAGATGTTCAGGGGACAATATAGCTAATGACATCACCTTTCACACACTCAACTTGCCTCTTGTTCATCCACCTTTAGAGTCATCTCTCATCATTGTTTCTGGAATTCATGGCAGAACCTTCAATCTTTCCCCTCTTCATAGCTTGTTCAATTCTTTCAGCAATCCTCACAACTTCATGGAAATGTTGAGCTGAGCTTCCTATTAAATGCTCATAATAAGAGGATTGAAAGGTATTGGCAAACAACATCACCATTTTTGTATCTATCAGTGGAGGTTGAACATATGCTATCTTATCTCGCCATCTTTGCACGTATACCCTCATAGACTCTTGGTTTGCGTTCTCTATAACCATTAGGATGATTCTGTCAGGAGCAATTTCCAGATTAAATTTATACTGCTTCAAGAAGGCATGTACTAGGTCTTTCCATGTCTTGATCTTAATATTGTCTAGTATCATGTACCAGCTCAAAGTAGATTCAGTTAGACTATCTTGGAAAAAGTATATCAGAATCCTATCATCATGAATCACCTTGGCCATTTTATTACAGTAAGATCGAAGGTGAGTGTTTGGACATTCTAATCCAGTGTATTTGATGAACTCTGGTATCCTAAAGTTCTTTGGTACTATGATGTTTGGTACCAAACACACTTCAGCTGCTCGTATGGGATCAAACCAATCATTACCCTCAACTGCTCTTAATCTTTCTTCCAAAGCAGACAACTTGTCATAGTTCACAAAATCAATGGATCTAGGGGGTCCATCTACTGTTAAATCCACGGTGATGGGAGCTTGACTTGACGAGATAGAGGCGATAGGCACAAAATGTTGTTCTGCTGTTGAATCTGCCCCCAAGTTTTGAGATGTCCCTGGGACGTGGATTGATAGTGTTTTCACAGGAGGTTGTGCAAAAATCCCTTTTCCATTTTTGGAGCTCAACACTTGTTCAAGCAGATTTGTAAGTCTAGCTACTTCACCTTTAATGCTCTCAATTTCATTTTGATGATGGGCCTCCAATTGAACTCTTTCTTCATTTTCCATCTTTCAAGTGTAGCAAATCTTGGGTGGGGAACTTATGTTTGAACCTGGCAACATGTATGATAAATGTATGAGTATGTTCCTATATGATGAGTTCGCCCTTCTAGGGTTGACACATGGTCGTACCTTTGCATGATGATATAAGAATTTTGATTCTTGTTCTATAATCAAAACTTTCCTGAGTAATGACCATTGTGTCAACCACAAGTCTTGAGTTCAAGATACTTTAGGAAAGGTTTACTTTGATGCAAAAGAAAAGGTAACACACACAACCTAAGGACATGTTCTATTCATTAAGTGAGACAAAGGGTAGGTTGACTATCTAGTCTAAAAAAGGGTCTCATGTATGCCCAGTGGCGATCTTCGTAAAGACAGTGTGGGGACTTTGCAAGGAACAGTTAAGGCACGTATGCCCACCATTACCAAGCAGGCACTCACATATGAGTTGGGTGTTTCACGCATCTGAACCCTGAACAATAGTCATAGGGCAAATCGCTAATTCCCCACCTAACTTAAAAGCTTGTGTGTGCTTTCCAAAACATTAAAGCATGTGATGCATGAGGTAATTCTATACAATGCATGAACATATATGAACAGAAATTAAAGTATGTAAGCAAATAAATAAAATGAGCTTATTAACAGAAAACACACAAATCAAACAAAACACAATTATCAGACAAAAATAAAGCTTAGTCCACAAGGTCCCTAGTGGAGTCGCCATTCTGTCGCATGTCGCGGCGTCGCGGCAAAAACATACACCCTCAATTTAGTATCTAATGTGGCAAATGTGGTGAGACAAGGAATTCTCATCTTTTATTAGTGGAAAAATGGAATGGGAGTCGCCACCTAGTATTTTGGTCACTAGGAACCCTAACTGGTCTTAGAGATCGGGTACGGTGACTAGTTGCATAAAGGGAAGGTATTAGCACCCCAAATACGCCCTACTTAAGGTAAACTGCATTATTTTTATTGTCTGATAAAATCTAAGGTCTTGTTGTGTTTTCTAGTTGTCGGTCCGTCTATAGTTTAAGAAAAGTCTTCTTCGGTAAAGAAACCCTTATCTTATTGGGTAAAACCTAACCGTTCTAGCATCAACTAAAGAATTTAATATCTGGAATACGTCTTACGTATAAGGTCATAACCTCAGATATTAAAAGAAAACAAAATAAGTTTTTTGGAATTTTTGAAATATTGGCTAGTTCTCGTGACTTTAATAAACTGGTTATTAAAGCCAAAATGCATGCTAATACATATTTTTTAAATTTTCTTTGTTGTATTCAAATACAATATGATTTTTTTTTTTAGAAACTTGGCCGTATGCATTAAAAAAAATATTTTTTTTATTTTTTTAATATTTTGACGAAAACCAGGTATTTTAATACTGTATTTGTATCTGTACAGTATAAAAATACAAACCAATATTAATTAAAATGTAGTAAAAAAATTACGGAAAATCATAGAATTTTTGAATTTCTTGTTTTGGGGGCTAGGCCCGGCCGACCCGGCCCATGTGGATGGGCTGGACCCAGCCAACCGACTCGGTCACTGGCCCAAGCCAGTGACCCCGCCGGCTTTAGGATGCACGCGTGAGTGCTTACTGTTCAAGTGAATTATAATTCACTTGAACAGTTGATGCAACCATATTATTCGATAGTTTTACCCACATTTAACTAGTGTTTTGCCTATGTTTTATATATATAATGCCTTGATATTCTTTGTTTTATGTTTTGAAGGCACTTTTGGATGCAAAAAGGAGTAAATTGGAGGTAATTGGCAGACTTGACCTTCAGTCGATGTTCTGTGCAGAGCGTGAGCTCTAGAGGTTGAAATGAAGTGATTCCAGTGGCATTAAAAAGATAACATCCATACCTTTCTGGACATCTAAGGCAAGAAAATAAAATAAGGAAGAGCATGGAAATCGCAGCCTTCAAAGTCAAATCTTGCAATCTGTCAGTGTTGACCTTCGGCCATTCCAACCTGAATATCTGGAGTTACAGAAGTCCAATTGATGCAAACTCAATTTTTTTGGATTCTTGACTCAAATATCTATAAATTTTCCAAATGTGAACCAAAAACAATGTCATATGAGGGATATATGATTTTTCAAAGATGACAACTGAACTCTGCCAGCAAACAGGTTTCGTGAAGAAACGAGTCCAAATTATATTCCGAAGCATCTAAACCGATATCCAAGTTTTTATTTCAGAAATTTAGCTCCTCTAAGTCAAATCTTGAAGATTTCATGCAAGGTTATTTCTCTTTTTTTAGGAAAATAGTTATTGAAGTACTTAAATGTAAACAATCTACTTAAGGGAGGACTATTTTGTAAAATAGAGACTAAGGTTTCCTAGGATATAAAAAGAATATGAGAAGAGAAGGGAGGCAGCAGCCAGCAGAGAATAAACACAAATTCTCTCCTCTACAAACCCAAAAAAATCATGCTCTCTTCAATCTTTAGAAATAGTTGTTCAACAGTTATGCAAGGCTAAGCTCTTTTCTTGGTTGCAAGGACGCAAAGACCTTCGAATTTCAAGAACC